>ERZ773267.1-NODE-1-length-267911-cov-7.316084_pt1 | contig 267911 bp, 268 predicted proteins | sample MGYA00511959_ERZ773267 | MGnify/ENA primary metagenome ERZ773267 (study PRJEB29015, sample SAMEA2738165) | human oral metagenome | biome: human oral; feature: human-associated habitat; material: saliva | place: China | collected 2240 ...
AAATTTGAGTTTAATTCTATCAATTGTCAATTATTAAGAGCAGAAGTTGACAATAAACAATTTGATTTATCAGAAAATTCTGATTTTGATTTGTTGTTTTGTTTGAATTCCATGTATTCAAAATCTTACAAAGAACAAAAAGGCATAAAAAATAACCATTTGTATATTCCGTTATGTTCGCACCATCATTTTAACGAACTTAAATCAGGTGTCGTTGCCAATGTTCAATGCAAATTAATTGAAATTGGGAAAAGCATTCTTGTCAGTAAAGAAGGAATTGAAGTCAGATTCAAGTTTAAACCACTTGCCAAAAAAGCTGAGTTCAAAAACAAAATCGTTGGCATTGATCAGGGGCAAAGAAAATTGTTTACTGCAGTCTCTGTTACACCTGAAACAATTATAACAAACGAAAATGAAGTTATTAGTTACACTAATGAAAAGACACTTAAAGAAACAGATTTGACAAATCAATCACATGGCTACGCCTACGCTCATACTTATAATGAAGTTTGTGATAAAATAGCCAGACGACAAAAAGGCAGTAAAGGCTTCAAACATGTTCAGGCACATAGGAAAAATCTCATTAATCAAGCAGTAAATTTATTAGCCGAGTTATTTGACTTTGAAGATGATGTTACGGAAGTTCGTTTGGAAAAATTAATACGTTTAGGTGATGGCAAAAAGAAATCACGTAAACTACAAGCGTTTAATTATGCAGATTTACGACATAAATTAGAACGTAAATGCATTGAAACTAATGTTCAACTTACTGAAACCAGTAATGCTTATCGTTCACAGAGATGTTCTCTGTGTGGGTTCGTCCACAAAAAAAACCGATTGAACGGTGGTGAAGAGTTCAAATGTATCAAATGCGGTTACACCGCAGATGCAGATTATAATTCAGCGAAAAACCAAGTAGCGAATTTATCACCAATCTATGTCAATAGGCAAAATCGAAACAATCTTAGCTATTCTAGCTTGGCTCGCACAACAGGATTTTATTGGTTATGTAAGCCAAGTTCAAGCTCGGAGAGCAAAAGCTAAGACAGGTGAAATTTAGAGTAACATTCGTATCTAAAAAGTAACCCAAGCTTCCACAGTAGCTTGGTATGTTTATTTTTCTTATTTTTTTATAACATAAGATAAAGTTTTTCATACGAATGCATAATAATCACATATTAATATGCAACTGTTAAAGATGGCAATTTTTCCAATTCATCCTTTAAAAAATATAAATATCAGCATTTGGTTAAATTTGAAATTGGATTGGTTAATGGGCAAAATCCATTCATCCAAGTTTCAAGTAAACAATCTTTAGTAAAAGTTGTGAATATTGAACTGATTAATTAATGAAAGACTTGGATGAATAATCCAGTATTTCAAAATATTAAAACACCATGTAAAGTAAATTATATGGTGTTTTTTTTGTTTAAATATTTTTAATTAGATTAATAGTATTGGAATTTTCTTCAATGCTATTTTTCAGTATATAGTTTAATTGTTTCCTTAATCTTTCATATTCAGCCATCATTGCATTTTCATAATCATCTATGATGATTTGATAACTATCAGCAACATCTTTATTATGATTTTTCATCCAATCAATCTTTTTAAATTCATTATATGCCTGTTCCTTTAATAAGTTAAACTGGATTGTTTGATTTTTATCCAATTCATAATGAACAAGTTTCAATCCGTTTTGCAAAGATTCAAACTGTTTAACCAAGTCATCAATTCTGGATAGATTTGGCATATATATTTTTAACTTGGATTGCTGGGTGTTTATTTGTTGATTTTCTTGGATTTTGGCAGGTTTTTGTTCAGTAACAGATTTTGAACTACTGTTATTTTTGTTAGAGTTATCTTTTTTTATTTTTATTAGCTTGTTTAATATTATGCTCATAAGTAATATAGGAACCAATATTCTCAGTGCATATAGCACTACTTCACTCATTTCTAAACTTATAGTTTGAAAACTATTTGCATTGGATATTGAATATAATCCAAGTATCATAAAAGTTATTAGTATTTTTTGCAATTTCTTTAACATGGTTATTTAATTCCCAATCTTAGTATTTTTCACATATTTATTACAACCTGTTAGTAATTACAATTTAATAAATAACAGGTTGTAATTATTGGATTTTGATTACATATTTTTAATAATATCAATTTTATCCAGTCTGTCTTCAACATAATTTGCCATTTGAGTGTCAAATTGTTTTAGCATTTTCTTATACTCTTTTTTCATTTCTTTTGCGTAACCATCAATAATTTGTTGATAACTTTCTAAAATCTTTTCACTTTTATTCTTTTTCCAATTTATCCTTTTATATTCTTCATAAACTTGTTTTTTTAATAAGTTGAATTTAATCAAAGCGGATTCATACAGTTCTAAATTGGATTTATCAAATTCACATGAAGCTGTTTTAATATCATGTTTTAAAGATTCAACCTTTTTAATCAAATCTTCAATTTTTGATAAACTTGGAGATTTGATAGGGTTTTCATTTTGACAAGATGAGAACAAAAAATCCTTTATAATAGAAAGCAACAATAATCCTACCAATAAATAAAAAAGAATGGGAGGGGCTAGAGCTTTCAGAAGTTCACTATTACTTATTAAAGTTTTGGATTCCTCTGGAACACCCAAAGCTAAGTAATCTAAGTCAAAACTTTTAATATATTTTGAAATGGCTGGATATAATTCTTCATATGTATCTTGTCCAATATATGTTTTTATCCAATTCATATAATCAGATATACTATCATATCTATTGAATAAAATATTGAATAAAACAGTTTTATTTTCCATTTGGATTAAGGAAAGATGATAAGTGTTATCATTTGTTCTTTTTTCTGGCATATCTTGATTTAACATTTGAATAACAATGTCATAATCCACTTTTTCACCTTTTTGTAAGTGATCAATCATTGTTTTAGGATTTGTGATAATTGGATTGATTTTAATAGGTTGTAGATTACTAACTTCATCTATATGTTGTAATATTTGTCTGATGTCATCATCTTGATAAAACAATCTAAAATAATTGATATTGTTAACCAAAAGGTGTTGTAAGTCTTGTTTAATTGTTGGAATATCACTTTTTTCTTCAAATGTTTCTGCCATTAGATATTGTTTCGTCAAGGATTCATCCAGTTTAAAATCATAACGATGTTGATTGTTTTCTAATTGACAAACCATATTGTTATCTTTAACAACACATGGTGTAACTAAAAGTGGTTCTGGATTATAGATGATATAATCTTCTGAATGTACAGAACCTAAAGTACCTGCATTGGATATGGCACATAATCCAAGTGTAGTTAAGCCAATTAACATTTTTTGTAATAAATTTTTAAATTTCATCATTTTTAAACCATTAAAACAATTATTTTATAATGATTGGATTATATATCAGTATTTTATTTTTGTCATTCTTAAAATTAACATTAATTTACTTGTTTGTTGTGCATCCCACATGTGAAACATCTGAAAGATATGAAATATAGATTCTATGGATTGTAGTGAAGTTAACTTAACGTAATGATTGAATATCGTAGATAGATATGACTGAATTAAGTTGCCAGATTATGTTGATAATGTTAAAATAAATCCAAGTTTATTTAATTATTTAATAAGGCGTTTAATATGAATGATGATAGCAAAATTTTTGGATATTTTATTTTGATCTTTATTGTAGGTGGTTTGATTGCAGCATTATTTGCAGCAAGTGCCCCTCCTACACAATCAGAAATTGAATCAACCATTCAACAAGCTAAAAATAGCAATGATCCAAAATTAAAACAGCAGGCATTGGATTTAGAACGCAAAATCCAAGAACAAGAAAATGCCAAGTTACAAAAAAAAATCCAAAAAATTAATGATTCAATAAGCCAAAAATAAAACAATATTTACTATATTTCACATATTTAAAAACAACTTGATTGACAATTATTATATAATCCAGTTATTGATTAACAGATAAATAAAAGTTGGATATTATGGATATTAAGAAAGAATTGAATACTTTGGAACTTGGTAACAAATATGGCGAATATGTGTATATTAAACCTGACAAATATGCCACTGAAAATGATTCTGGTGAGCGTAGCTATGTTTATCATGACAGTGTAGAAATTTCTATGGGTGGTTATGATTACCCACGTATTCAGAAAACATTAACATTTGAACAATTAAAAGCATTGGCAGACTATTTAAATGCACGAATTGCTGAAATTGAATCAAAACAATCCAAGTAATTCATTTTACAATTTAAGTTAAAAAAAGGTTTAAATTATGGCTGTACATATTGATGAAGTTCTTGAAAGTATTGAAATTAGTAGTGAACATGGTTCAAATTTATATATGGAATTTTCAGATTATTCTGAAGAATATTTTTTATTCATTGGAATAAAAGGCAGTGAGGGTTGCCACGGTTCAAATATCCCATCAGTTGCTAAAACATTAACAGTTGAAGAAACAAAAACATTAGTTGCATTTTTAAATAAACAGCTTGCTGATATTGAATTGAAAAAATCTAAATAAATCATTGTTTGTTTGGATCGTTTATATCAGAATAAACATTATGTTAAATATTTACTGTTTATTCTTATTTGTTTTGAATATTTATGTGTTTTAATAAGGATTTTTATTATATCACAAACAATGGATTATCAATTGTTATAAAGAAATTGTGGTAAAATGCCATATCACATCATTTATGGATAGTGGTTTGTATGAGTAATATAATTGACTGGTTTCAATTGATGATTTGGACTTTGATAAGTTTAACGATATCCAAGTCCAAATTTTATATATGCAAAGATAATCTTTGTGATAATTATTAGCTACAAATAGATTAATCATTGATTATAAAATAGTACAACATGGTAAATAATCAAATATTTACCATGTTGATTCTTAATATTTTTCAAGTTAAAATTTGACTGTGATCTGTTATTTTTTCATTTTAGCAAATCCAAACTGTTCAAAACAAAATTCTTTTAACTGTAACATTGTTTTTTCATTTTCAAAGAACATTGATTGAAATTTTCTATCACACAACATATCTACTAATCGTGTAAAATAGAAATTCATATTTTGATGTACTTGGATATACTCATACAAATCATTTTTGGATAAGTTATCATCTTTAAACAAATCCAATGTTAATTGATTTACATATGAATTAAGATAGTTTCTCATAAATTTAATATCATTTGGATTATTTAATGTTCCCAAATATAGATGATGAATATTATTTTTAACTTCAGTGCCAAAATTCAATGTTTCTTTCATTAGTTGCAATCCTTCATTGGAAAATTGGTCTAATGAAAATTGATTGTTTTTTGCTCTTTTATTTATATAAAAATTAAAATTATAGTCCGTGTGGAACACAAACATTTGATAATCATGTTCATATTCCAAGATAAAAAGATAGCTTAAAGTGATAGCTTGATGAAACACTTGTTCTTTAATCTGATAAATATAAAGATTACCTTTTTTCATTGATTCATCTTTTTGTTGTTCAATGCTAAATGGTACAATTTTGCTAACATCTAATGCAGAATCAAAATCATATGTAGGTTTTGGATTGTGTTCTTTTAAATTTTTGAAAGATGATTCAAAATATTCATTTGGTTTATCATTTAATAAAAATCCAAATGAACTTTCAATTTCATCAAGTGGAAACTTGTCAATAATATGACGAATTTCTTTTGGAAATTTTTCAATAACAACGTTATCGTTAGTTTTAGCTTCCATACAACTATCCTTTCTAATCTTCTATTCTACGAATTTTCAAATTTGCAAAGTTTGATTGACATATTTTAATTACAAACTAATTAGTATCCACTTGCTACATAACTACAAGTTGCAGCTACGCTCACCATTAATGGCTGCATATATTTCAACACCACATTATATCCAATTTTAACTATTTATATCATTATGTTTTGTTAATCTTGGTAAATTAATTGCGATAAATCTTGGATTATGTGGTACGCAGTACGTAGTTAACCACTTAATGTTATTATTGATTTAATCTTTTTAATTATTTTGTAAGGACATTTTCCTTTTAACAAACCTAACGTTATATGTTATAATTGGATTTAACTATTGTTGTGTAGTTCACGCCTTTTCTCTGACGTTGCGCTGTTGCGTTTACTGTCTAGCTGGCTAGATAGTAAACGCTGTCGCTGCTGGTTATCACTTATTTAAAATGAACACTACACAATCCACATATATTTAAAAACAGGAAGCGATTGCCTATCATGATTACTGTTGATGATTTAAATTACAAACAAAAGAATGTTTCATTTGAAGTTGTTTCCATCTTGGATAAAATCCAGAAACACATTATTGAACAAAAACAATCCAACGAACCAAAACTAAAATCCAAGTTTTACACTGGTGTTGGTTCTCGTGAAGAAAAATGTCAGAAATATAGTGAATCCAACCATATTAATTTAAAACAAAATGTGATTGATATTGGTATTGCGTTTGCTTCACAATCCTACATATTACGAAGTGGTGGGGCAACTGGCATGGACAGTTACTTTGAAACTGGTGTAACAGAGTATATTCAAAAATATACAGTAGATGCACTGGCTCATTTTGAATCTGATAAATCACTAGGAAAACATATAAAAAGTGCCAATCAAACTTGCGCCTTTGATGCACATCAATTATTAGGTGAAATCTATTATGCTAAAGATGCTGATAGATATAATCAAAAAGTACAAAATGAATTATTGTTTGAAATGGTTAAGCTGTTTCATCCAGCACCACAATATTTAAAGAAAAATAGCTATCCAATTAAACTATTGGCACGAAATCTTTTTCAATTATTTGGTTATCGTTTTATCTTGGATGAAGATAAACTGGATTTTTGCGATGATATTTCACGTTTTGTTATTTGTTTTACGCCAGATGGTTGTATTTCACATTCCACTCGTAATTACAATACTGGTGGAACTGGACAATTGATTAGTTACGCTGATTTCTTTGGTGTTCCTGTTTACAATTTAGGCAATAAAGAACAAATGTCTTATCAAAGATTAATGGAATATAGTCAACCTATTATTACAGAACTGAAAAACAGTGAAGCTGCAAAATTTCATGGTCGTTAAAAATAAAGTAATTTAATTGTCTAAAAATAGTGCTTGGATTAATGAAATATCCAAGCACTATTTGATTTTACATATTCAATAATTCATTTATTTAACGGAAATATTGATAATTACATTCATCAATCCATTTTTGAATATCAAAATGTTCATCAACATTTTGCCAAACCAAGTAATCCATAATCAAATAGTCATCAAAAGCTCCATCATAATTCATTAACGATTTCAACCATTTTTGATAACATACACGAACTGAATCGGATTCACGTTCTTGTTTGGACAAATTGGTTGTTTGATCATCAATGTTGGTTTTTAAAGCCAATTCACCATATTCACTTGTACTAAATGGAAATGGATAGTTATTTTTAGGATACTCATTGAAATGACGTTTTTCATCTTTAACCATTTGGATAAATTGTTTATCCAAGTATTTTCCAAAATTAGTTTCAAAGAAATTACTTGGATAGGATTCATTATTACCAGTAATAAAAGAAACAATACGTTTTCCATTTGTCAAGAAATCCATATCTTCTAGGTTCATTGGTTTTTGCAACAATTGTTCAATGAATTGAAACAAAAATTGTTCATAAGTGTCTGATTCTTCATCTTCATAATAATCGTTGATATATGATTCATAATTATCATAAATGATAGATGTAATTTTACTGGAAAGACAATTAAATGCTTCTGAATTATTTACTTTCCACATGGAATGCAAATCCAAGAACAAATAGGTCAAATCTTTTTTACCAAACAAATCAATTAAGGCATTTGCATTCCAACTTGGATTAAATGATTTAAACAATTTATTCATTTGTGCTTTAACTTCATCAAATCCACCGTCTGCATAGCGGATATTTTCTTTATTATCATCATCAATGTGAATATAACTCTCATCCACAAATAGAAGACGTTTCAAAGATGAAGAATTGTTATTACGCAAATCAGACAAAATTGGACTCAACAATCCAATAGATTCATGATCGATGTAGTAATCATATGATTCAAAATTATCTTCAATAACTTTCAAATTATCCAAATGAATTTGGATTTTGTTAGTGGTTTCATCAAAAGAAGCAATTGTGAGTTTTTGCGTTTCCCACATATCATCTTTCAACTTTTCAGAAAACAGCATGGCTTTTGTGAATGGAACAACTTCATGAACGGCAGTAAAAACCAATTCCAATTCTTTCACTGCATTGCTCATGGACATCAAAAGATAAGTCATCAAATAACTGAATTTTTTATTGAAATTTGGCAAATTGTAACTGCCAAAACCATAACAACCAAATTCAAATGTCAGAACACCATCTTTTTTATTAAACAAAGTGCCTTCTGGGATAACAATTTTGCCAATATCACCTTTTTTAATGCACAATGAATGACAAGAAGATGAGTTGGTCTCGAATACTGATTTTCGAATGATGGTTTGCATTTGCGTGTCCCAAGTAATATGAAAATTACTTGAATTATATGTGGTTTAGGTGTTAATGGATTTTAATAAATGTTAATTTACATAAATCTCATAGATTAAACACTGATTTTTAATCTTTTTGTCTACGATCTACAAACTACTTTCCGTTCTAACATATTTACTTTCTTTTAACAAAACCATCATCCAATTTACTTATTGTGATTTATAATCAGGAATATTAAAAATTAAATAACTTGAGGTTAAAATGAAAGATATTTCTTATATTCGAAATGATTTGTTTGAGTATTTTTTGGATGCTGCCAATAACATTCTGCCTAGATGGTACGAAAACGAATTCGAATTGGATTATATTAAGCAAGAAAAATTAGCCCATGTTATTGCTAATGCAATGGCGGATTCAGCTTTATATCACAGTGGGTATCATCCATATTGGACAGCAGAACCACAAAAATTTGAAAAAAATGTACATGAAAAGTTTCTAGCTATTCGAAAAAACAAAGTTAATGATTTATGCTCATGGTATCTATCTTGGTTTCATGATTATATTAAACAGACTGGTAGATATAAGAAAGATGGTAGTTGTGCATATAGATGAAGATGAATAAACAGATTTTCTATTCTAAAAATGACGAGTCCAACGGACTTTATTAACTCAGTTGGACTTGTCATTTTTGTTGATTAAACATTATTATCAATTTACATTTTTACTTTTGTTTAACAAAACCACCATCCAGTTTACCTATTATCATTTATAATAAGTATATTCTAATTCTTCTTATATTGGTAATTTAAAAATGAATAACACAAAGAATCAATCCGAATTTGTTCCTATGCCATTATCCAAATTAAAAGAACATTTGCAATCTGAAATGAATAATTTTGGATTGGATAAGATTATGGATGAGTGGAAAGTTAAAACTTTATCTGATGGATGGGAATCTAAATATGATGTTATTGTAATTAAAAGAATGAGAATTTGTTGCATTTCCATTACTTTTGGTATTAGTCCAAAACATCTTAGGGCAGATGTTGCTGGTACTATTAATGATAGTAAAGACAATGGCAACAGCTACGCTAATCTAAAATCAATTATTACCAATATTGATTCATATGATAGTTTGTATGTAAAGGTCGATATTTTGGATTTAAATTGGTTACAAACTTACTATTTTAAAGAAAACGTGGATGAAAATGGCTTGATTGAATTTTGTCCATTAGATAAGTTGTTGGATGAAGTGAATGCTCAAACTTTAATCACTAGTGATTAATCAACTTGTTTTTGTTGGATCATAAATAATAGAAAATTAACATATATATATAAAATATTGTGATTTTTAACTTGACAATATTTTTATATTGGATTATATTATCAAGATAGATAGCAGGGTGGAGCAGTTGGTAGCTCAGTAGGCTCATAACCTAAAGGTCGCAGGTTCGAATCCTGCCCCTGCAACCAATTCAACAATCCAATTATTTTTTTAATAATTGGATTTTCTTTTTATTGTAAAAACAAATAGTTACAACACATATAAACAGTGTTATTGAAGTTTATTTTCAAACAATTCAGTTTTACATATTGCATAGATGTTCATATGTGGATTATAATTAACCAATTGATAACTATTTCCTTTAGTTCAGTAATCATAGATATAGAATAAAGAAAGTTTTAAAATGATTGATATTCAAAGATTAAGAAAAGAACCAAACCAAGTAGCAGCCTTATTATCCAAGCGCAACTATCATTTTGATGTTGACCGTTTTTTATTATTGGAAAATAAACGTAAAACCATCCAAGTTCAACTGGAAACTGCCCAATCCGTTTTAAATGATTTATCAATGATTATTGCTATTATTAAATCCAAACGAAAACTGACATTTAGTCAATTTCAATATCAATTAAATCAAGTTAAAAACATCCAAAATAAAGATGTTAAAGAAATTGTTGATGAATATAGTAAACAGATGAATGATATTGTTGATCATACTAAATATCATGAATTAAACGAAAAAATCACTGTTTATAAATCTGCTATTAAACAACATGAAACAGAATTGGCAGATGTAAAGAAAGAATTGGATGGATGGTTATTGACTATTCCAAATCTTCCACATGAATCAGTTCCAGTTGGACGTGATGAATCTGAAAATGTAGAAGTCCGTAAAGTGGGTAATCCAAGAATATTTGATTTTCCAATTAAAGACCATGTTGATTTAGGTTTACTATTAGGATTGGATTTTGAGGCAGGTTCTAAATTGTCAGGTAGTCGTTTTACTGTGATGAAAGGTCAAATTGCTAAACTTCATCGGGCATTGGCACAGTTTATGTTGGATATACACACATCAAAACATGGTTATATTGAACACTATACACCTTACATTGTAGATGATACTGCTTTACTTGGAACAGGACAGTTACCTAAATTTGAAGAAGACTTGTTTCATGTAACTCGTGGTGGTGATGAAAGCAAAAAAATCCAATATCTTATTCCTACTGCTGAAGTTACTCTTACCAATACTGTTGCTGACAGTATATTATTAGAAAAAGAACTGCCTATTAAGATGACAGCACATACACCATGTTTCCGATCTGAAGCTGGTTCATATGGTAAAGATGTTCGTGGATTGATTAGGCAGCATCAATTTGATAAGGTTGAAATGGTACAAATTGTTCATCCAAGTCAATCTTATGCAATATTAGAAGAAATGGTAAACCATGCTGAAAATATCTTGAACGCACTGGAATTACCATATCGTGTAGTATCTTTATGTACAGGTGATATGGGATTTGGTGCTGCAAAAACGTATGACTTGGAAGTTTGGGTTCCATCACAAAATACATACCGTGAAATATCCAGTTGTTCTAATTGTGAAGATTTTCAAGCCAGACGAATGAAAACACGTTTTAAAGATAAAAATGGACAAAAACATTTTGTTCACACTTTAAATGGTTCTGGATTGGCAGTAGGACGTACATTACTGGCAATATTGGAAAATCATCAAAATGCTGATGGCAGTATCAATATTCCTTCAGTATTGCAACCTTATATGAGCGGATTAACTAAATTAGAAGTTCAATAGTTGCAATATATTACTGTTATTTATAATTGGATTTAGTTGAATATACCTGTTAATTGTTTTGAATTAATAGGTATATTTTTTAATTTAATTATTCATCCAAATTTATAAAAACAAATGAATTGTTATTTGACGCTTTTTTATAATTGGTGTTTTTTGATATACCTGTATTATCCAATCCGCTAATAACACGTTGTATACGTTCCAAGCAAAGATTAATTTGATGTTCCATTATTTCAATGCCAATAAATCTTCTTTGTAGTTTATTTGCTACTGCAATGGTTGTACCACTTCCTAAATAAAAATCCAAAACCAGATCGTTTTCATTAGTAGCCAACTGGATTATTCTTTCAAGTAGTTTTTCTGGTTTTTTACCATTTTTAAAAGACACACCACCTTCATAACTATTAGTTTGAAAAACTTCATCATCCCATAAATCACCAATTAATACACCAAAATAATTTTTACCATTTTGTTTGACAATTCTTTCTTTTAATGATGTTAAAACGCCACCGTTATATAACAATAATGTTCTGCCATCTTTAGTTACATATTCACTTAATTGATTTGAAAATTTACTTTGTTCCAATTTTTCTTTTAACTTATTACTGGCTTTCTGATTATTGGTTTCTATTGAATAGATATTATCTGGATTGTTTAAACAATATTGTTCCAATTCTTCCGTTTTAAGTGTTTTCTTTAAATTATTAATTTTATATCCATGTTCATCTTTGATTAATTCATAACAATAATTATGGTTATATTTAGATCTAATGAATATTGGATTAAAGCGACAGATGTTATTGCTGTGCTTACCATAACACAAAATATATTCTTTTAATTTAAAAAGGTGTTCACCACGTTTTACATTGATGGCATTCACGCCACTTGGTGTAGATGTTTTAACTACAATAGTTTCTTTATAATAAAACAACTCATCCATCATGACTTTCAAATATGCCTGCTCATTGTCATCACATTGAACAAAGATAAAACCATCGTCTGTAAGTAATGTTTTTGCTAATTTTAAACGTTCTTGGATTTGATTTAACCATTCATGTCTTGGCATTTTATCTTTATATAGAAAAGAATTGTTTCCAGTATTATATGGCGGATCAATATAGATTAACTTTACTTTATTGGCATACCTTTTTACTAATTGTTGTAAAACTGATAAATTATCACCCTTAATAATCAAATTATCCAGTTCTTCAATTTTATCAATATCTTGGATTTCTATATTGGATTGTTCTGCTATATATTTTTTGTATTTTTCAGGTGATTTTGGATTCATTTTAATTATTAAAGTTTAAGACATATTGTTTAATTTATAAAAACAATATGTTAACAATATGTTTTAATGGTGAAATTATTAGATTTGTTTTGATTTAATAATTAACAACTTTCTGGATTTTCTGTAATAGGTAAACCATTTTTATTTTGATAATCGTTTAATTCCTTGTTTTTTAACTCAGTTTCTTTACATTGCTGGATAATATTATTAACAAAGTTAATAATATTGTTTCGTTCTTCCAAATAGATATTGTTTAATTCTTGGTAATCTTGTTCACTAATGATTGGTTTATCAGAAAGTAATGATTCATATTTATTTTTTAACTTTAATTGAGATTTCTTACATTGCGTTTCTACATCATTACTAATATAAACAGAATCAATAATTTTAAGAAATAGTTTGTTTTTTACTCGTTTTTCCTTTTCTATATCACCAATTCCTATGACGGCAACAGTGCTTTCAGGAAAATCATCTGGATTTAGAAAACAAATATTTTTATTTTTTGGTTCGTTAATCCTATCACAACAACTATGTACCATAAGATGTGGTTCAAAATAATCTATCCACTTTTTAATGGTTTCAGTTTTGTTTTCTGTTGGTTTAATTGGATCAGGAAATTTTGGTTCACTTGAACATCCAAGTAAACCAAACATTAATAATAATGAAAGATATTTAATCATATGATTTCTTTTCCTATTGACTTCGTTGCGTAGCAACTATCGTCGATTTCATGGATTATCGTCTTAAAGTTTTAACTAAATTGATGTTTCATTATAATTTATTTTTATCCAATTAAGCAATTGTTATTTTAATCCAATTTAACAAATATTATGGTTTTAATAACATCAAACAATATCCACTAATGCTATAATAACCATATTGTTTCACTTAAATATCAAAAGGAATTTAATCTATGGCTACTATTACTGAATTGGTGTTTTATCATGGCAATTGTTTGGATGGTGTAAGTGCTGCATATTGTCATAAACAATATTCAAGTACAACCAAAGATTGTGAAGCTAAATATATCCCTATGGCACATAATGAAATCAACATTCCTGCTATCCAACAAAAACTATCCAATGTAGATTTGTTACAAGTAAAAAAAGTTTATGTGTTGGATTTCAACTTGGATAAAGATTGTTACAACTATTTGTTAAATGCAAACAATGATATTCAAATTGTGGTTTTGGATCATCACAAAACTGCAAAAGAAGCTATTGAAAAATTGGATGAAGAATTTTCTGGTAAAAATATCCAATTCTATTTCAACTTGAAATATTCTGGTGCGGTTTTAAGTTATTTATATTTTAAAGTGTACTTTAAAAAATTGGAAGAATTTCCAAAAGATGAAGATGTTTTGGATTATTTTGTTAAAACTCAAGTTCCAACTTGGATTAAAATGGTTCATGACCGTGATTTATGGCAATGGAAATATAAAAATACCAAGTTCTTCACAACTGCATTATTCAGTAAAATTTCTGGTGGTAGCAATGCCAACAACAACGCTAACGTGAACTACGTTCCAGCAGAACTAAAAGCCATGTGTAAAATCAATCCAAGTAAGGCTGAATCTGTGGAAATCTTGATTGATACTGGCAAAATTATGTCAGAACAGTATGAAAATCAAATCCAGTCTATTGTTGATGAACATGGATATTTTGAAGTTGATTTGCTTGGTCTTGGCGTTAAAGGTTATGCAGTAAATGCCAGCAACTTGTTTTCTTCTGAATTAGGTTCAAAATTGTGTCGTTTGGATGATGAACATAAGTATGCAATTACATTCACATTTATGGAAAAGGATCGTGTAAAATGTTCCATCCGATCCACTGATGATTATGATTGTAGTGGAATTGCCAAATATTTTGGTGGTGGCGGTCATCCACAAGCCAGCGGATTTAATCTAACCTTTGAACAATTCCAAAAATATATTTTAAAAATGTAACTATATTTAAAATTTGATAGTTTATAGGAAACGCCAATGGCAACGCACCACTTTTATGTGGTGCGTTTTTGCGTAGCTGCGTAGTTGTGAAGCTTTAGCTGATTTTTCTAACCATTGTTATTGTAGATTCAGTTATTTTACCATAAATTTGGATTAAAAAAGTTTTTATTTCTTGACAACTGAAAATGTTTTGATACAATACAAAAATACTATCATAGCTTAATTGGTAAAACAGCAGTCATTGAATAAATAGATGTAAGTTCAAATCCTGTTGGGAGTGCCAGTTTAAGTAAGTAGTCAGCTACCTTTATGGGCTGTGTGTTGAAACAATTTAACTTTTGAACAATTCCAAAAATACATTCTTGGATTGAAATTATAACTAATTAAAATTAGTTATTCCAAGTAAACTTAATTTTATTAAAACCTATAAATTGATAATTATTATAATTGTTAATTTATAGGTTTTCTTTATTTAAATTAACTTAATGTAAAAGTTTTTTACTGTTTATTTATATCGTTTTATATTGGTTTTGATATAATGTATGTGTTACATGTATTGGATAGATTTATGAATGAAATTGAACAAGAATTTTCTTTTGAAAAAAATAAAATTAAAAATTTACAAGATAAAATTAAGGAATATGAAGAAAAGAAAAAAGACTATAAAGAAAAATTAGAAATGTTGCGTGGACAAGTTGATTCAACTGTACAATCACAAAAATAAAACAATTTTAGAAAGATGAAAAACATGGGTTACATAAATATATCCAAAAATAATTTATTGGAAAAATCTTTTGCCATTTTAGAATTAGAACATGAAATAAGAACTAAATTAAGGTTGAAATATGATAAAGAAATTAAAAATTTAGAATCTATTTGTGAAACATATGAACAATTATTTGAAGAATATGAAAAACAAATTAAGATGTTGGAAGATTATTTAAAATAAACAAGTTATAATCCAAGTAATAGATAATTGTTGCTATTTCGTTTTATTTTTCAGTATGCTTGGATTGATTTATTTGAATATTTATAAATTGTCTATCCAACTTTATTCATATATAATCAATTGCATGTAACTATTATAGGTTATTTAAATGACAACACAAACAATTTCATCTGAACGTATTCCAGCTATTGTTGCAGCCAACCATATTATTCAATGGCATTTATCACGTCAATTACCTATTACACCATTAAGAGTTATAAAACTAACATATATGGCAAATGGTTTTTACTTGGCATTATTTGAACGTTCTATTTTTAGTGAATCTGTGCAGGCTTGGAAATATGGAACAATGATCGCTAGTCTATATGGTGCTTTTGGTGACTATGGTTCTAAGTCTATTAAAAGACCATTTCTTTTTGCTGAAATTGTGACACATAAAACTGTTATAGAAGTTTTGGATAAAACATGTGATGAATTTAAACATTGGACTGACATTCAATTAGCTGCTTGGTGTCAAGAACCGTCTTGGTCATGTTCTCATTCTTATTCATTAGAAAATAATATTCCTAATGAATTAATTATGGATTTTTTTAAAAGTAAATTGAAAAAGATAAATTAATGTTTACAGATTAATTATTTTGGAAAATTGAACATTTTGCTTTTACCAAGTTTACAAAAAATTTACATAAAATCTATGTATTTTAAAATACATGAATTATAATTGTATGTCGTAATATAATTAAGGAGGTGTCAAATGTCTAATTTTATTTTTAGTGAGTTCTTAAAGAACAATAAAATTTAATAAGGATTATTGAAAATGGGAAATTATTTTTTGCGTGATGCAATCACTCAACAAGTTATTCAAACTGGTGAAGATGTTGTTTTATTTAACATAAACAATCCATTAAGTAAAACAAATGAACTTTTACCACAATGTGATTTTTCTGGCGGATTGCCTTATTGTGATAATTTTAGTGAGATTGATGGCTTTGCATTAGTTAGAACTGGTAAGCTTGCTAATTGTGCAGAGGTTAAACTTGATGAACACCAGCTTTTCTTAAATAATCAAGATACAAAGTCAGTTAAAATTATGACAACGGTAAGTTATGGTTTAAATAGGGAAACACATAAACGAATTGACATAGTGATTTCCAAATTTGTCATGGATAAACTTGTTGAGTTATATGATTTTAATAATTCAGATGAATTTCGTTTTATTCGTTTTTTCTTTACTGATATTGTTGCTGAAATGTTTAAACGAAATAATGATGAAAAATTTCAATATCATAATTTACAGATTTCAAAACAAGAATTTGAAAATAGTTTACACTCATTGTTTTTGCTTACCTATGTTCATCATAAACAAAAACAATCTGATTATGATGAGTTGATTGAAATTAAAGATAAAATTTTTAAAACAGACAATGTTGATGAAAAGATTAACTTGGCTGATAAAGTAAGTCGATTATATAATAAAATTTGGGACAACAATTTTTTCTTAAAGAGTTTCTCTAATTTTATGCTTAACAAAAATGATGAAATTGTTAATTTGTTTAAGTTGCAAGACTCTTGTGAGTCATCTAAGCTGTTGGTATTAGAACAGATTATTCAGTTATTTAAATATTTTATCGCTTTTGTTACATATAAAATAGATAATTTTGTTATCTTTATGCCAAATCAATATTGCGGGGAAGACTTTGCTTATGAAAATTTAGCTGGGAATGATTTTTGCTATTTAGTAAGCGAACATAACTCCTATATTAAAAACAAATATGACGAACTTGATAATGAATAAATTTTTAATGTAAGTAAATCAATATGTTACAGTATTATTATTTTACAAACACACTATTACAAATCTAATGTTAATTCAACATTAGATCGGTTATAATGCAATTTATTGAAATTGAGGTCTACATTATGAAAACATTACGTCAAATTTATCGTGAACTGATGAAAGATTATCATTATGTTCAAAAACATCAGTTTTTGGATTATTGTTATGCCTATAAAGATGGTGAGTGCAAAAAATTCAATTCTTATTCAGAAGCTCAAAAATTCAGCAATAATATTGAATGTTTTTATGATGAAGAACGCTATAAAGAAGCTGTTGAAAAAAATAATCAAATTCGATATAATGCAAATCAAGAACTTAAACGTCTTATAAAAGAACGTCTCGGTATTGCATCTAATGATAAATTGGATAACGCTTTGTTTGAATTAGCTTTTGAACTTGGTCAACGAGAATTTAATAATGATTGTGAATTTTTTGATTCTTGTTCATATGATAATAAAGATAATTTGTTCAGTGCAATTGATCTTTATTATGATTTCATTAAGAAGCACTTATCAAAAGACAAGTTGCACTCAATAGTTAAAGATTCATAGACTTAAACAACTTGGATGTTGGTAATTAAACCAACATCCAAATTATTCTTAATAATAAAACATGAATATAGCCAACCACCACCTCATCCAAATTCAACTTAATTTAATCCATGTCCAACAATCCATTGTTACAAAGACGAAAAAAATTATCCAACAGCAAGAATTGGATTTACAAACATTACAACAAGTCAAACAAAAAACAGTACCAGCAAATAACGGACAAGAAACAAATGAAATGATTGGATTAAATGACAAGATTATCCAACTTCAAAATCAATTAATCCAAAATCAAAACACTGTTTTATTTGCACTTAAACAAATAAAAAATTGTTACAGAAAAATAGAAAGTATATATGAAAAGTTAACGTAGTTGCTTTGTTACGAAGTTAATGTAGTATGACAGCATGTCAGTATAATAGTTAGATCGTGAGATAGTTAACTAGCGTACTATCGTTTTAAATATATTAATATGAACTATGCAATATGTAATTAGGATAATATAATGGATAATAACCAGTTATTAAATCAAGAAAAACTTATTAAACAAAACAATTTATTAATCCAAGATAATAAAACCAAACTGGATTCTTGTGAAAAAGAATGTGATGTGTTGAAATTACTAACCAAACAATCTAAATCCACTTTTAACTTATTAAAACACGCAAAATCTAATTTTAAATTATATAAATAGCAATATGTCAAAAACATAATTTTCACTATAATTATAATAATAAATCAGGTAATGAAGTATATTTGGATATAATTTTTCATTTACTTTTTAACTTAAAAGATAAGGACACAAATTATATTAGTGTCCTTTTGATTCTTTATCATATATTACATATTAAAAACTGTAATCATGATATTTTACTGGTGTGTCTGAAATTGAATAACGATGTCCATTTGCATCTTTCCAAGATCCATTTTTTTGTTGGCGGATACGAACCACTGGATTGGTGGTGTTTGATGAATAGTGGTAATCCTGTTCATATGAACTTGGGTCCACTTTTACGCTATCCATTGCTCGAATTTCCATTGTTTTATTGGAAACTTCACGAATAATTTCAAATGGATTAACATCACTAAACAATTTTTGATTTGCATATTGCATTTAACACATCCTTTCTAACATGATTAATTGATATAATTATAACAAGGAATCTATTAATTGGTGTTGTTACGTGTTATTCTTGGTTAAAAGTTTCGTTTTTATTCAACCTACAATATTTTTATCTATAATTGTTTTACTTTATATAACTAATTATAATTAACCGTACTAACCGTTCCTTATTGAATATTTTTTAGTTTATATTCAATAAAATTATGCCACTGCTTGTATTCCGCATAATCATCTTCAGTAAATGTTTCATTTAATCTAACTTTCAATTTATCCAATACTTCCAAAAACATATTTGGTGTCATTTTGTTTTTTTGAAAAGGAAATTCTTTTTCAATTTCATCAAATTTATTTTTTAAACAGTTGACTTCCACTGGCATAACAAAACGCATAAACAATTTCTTATAAAGTTCAAAATCTGTTGCTTTTATTGTTTCAATTTGTTTTATATTATTGGTTTCATAATATTTTTTTAACGTATCAAAAATTTCCTTATCCAGTTTTTCAAACAAAACTTGTGCATTATCTTCCTTTTCAATATCGTCAGTTAAACTAATTTTTGATTCAGATTGTTCTTGTTTTTGTTTAATATATGTTGTCCATAAATAATCCAAATCGCTATATAGGTTGTTGGCAATTGAACGTTTTACTGGTTTCATAAAATGATAAATTGGATGTGTTTTGTAAGTTTTTTTCTTAATTATATAATGTTTAATATTTAAAAATATAAATTTAAACTCTAAATAAAATAAACGAGGTAGAATAAGTATAGAAAGTGCTTTAACAACATGGTTTAAACCTAATATAAAAATAGCCAATTTAAAAGATAAATATATAGAAACACACAAAGTTATTATTAACAACAAGTTAAAAGTTGCATCTATCTTATATCCATCAGAATTTATATTGAAAGTTTGATTAAATATTTTCATAATTTTTATGACAATTTGGAACAGATGTGCAATTTTACCATGTAATATTCTTTTTAACAAAACTATTTTTTATTTTGTTGAATAATGATTCTTGCATATTTTCTTTCCCATTGACAATTCCAAGTCCACCTTTATCATTAACATGATTTTGATAACCAACTTTATTTAATATTTCATTATTAACATTACTTCTTGTATTGCCATTGGCTAACATTATTATTTCAAATTGATTTGGATTGGCTTTATCCAAAAATGTTATTGGCACACCCATAAATCCATAATAATCTTTTGGAATATCTTTAACCTTACTAACTTCAATGGCATTATAGTTTTCATAACTTGTTTATTATGATACATTAATGTATTAATAAACTCACGGAATAAACTGAATGCGGATTCATTGCTACTATATCAGCTTCTTTTAATCAATTGATACAATCATTAGAACGAAAATTAGCATCATCCAAGTATTCAATGTAATTACCATCCATAGAAAACAACATGGATAATGTATTGTTGTTTATTTCTTCTAATAAGCCGTTTATTTTTGTTATTACAGCCTTATATCCATTTTAATTATTTTCAGAACTGGTTGTATTGCTATATTCAGTGCAAATTAACTTGGATAGTTTTAATTGATTAAAACGAAGAATAAAAAATTTAAAGAATGCAGATTCATATGAATTATCACAATTACATAAAACCACTTTATCATGGAAATAATCTTTGTAATATTGCATTTCTTTGACTATATCTTCATATTGTGTGTAAAATTCATCTTGTTTTACAAATAAAGGCTTGGTTTAAACTTCTATTTTTATGAACTGGATTTTTTGACATCTTTATTGTGTTGATTTCATCAATTAAGTTAATCAATATATTTTATCATAGACATCCAGTTTGACTAGATGTTATAGACAATATGGTAAATAGTTTGATAAATATTAACCTTGATTTATTTAAATGAATCCAATATTTTCTTTATTTTTTTGCCACTAAATGCTATGATTGATAAATTTTGTTTTTGATTATTATTAATACTATTCATTTCTTCCATATAATTTAAATCTTGTATATTTTTATTAAGGAGTTGTTCATTATTAGAATCCAGTTTTAATTGTTTCATAAAATGTAAATTTTCACGCCAATTAGCAATTATTTCTTTTAAGAGATTAATCCCAGTTGTTTTTTCATATTTATTTTCAATGTTTTCTTTGATTTTAAAGTAATTATTACTTAAAAATGATGAATCATATTCTTTTAATAATATTTGATTAAATAAATCGTTTTGACTTTGATTTTTTAGTTTAACAAACCGTGCTGTTTTCTCATTACTTTGAATAAAAAACACTTCATATTCATTATTATCCAACTTAATATGGTAATTATAATTATTGGTTTGATAAGTTATTTTTTCACGTGGATTTTTAATGAATTCAAAATTGGATAATTTGTACCAATTATAACTATTTAATTGATTACTTGGATTATCTGAAAATTTCATATTGTCATTGTAACCAAAAGGCAGACCATGATAATTAAAAATTAATTGTTCACCATATGATTTATTTACTGTTTTGGTGTTTTTCAATTTTTTTGCAATATTTCTAGGTGTGTGATCATATGTTGGAAAACTATGGCTTTCTTTTGTAAGAAAGTACGCTTTATTCTTATAAATTTTATTTAATGACTGTTTACTTTTTTCATTGATTTTGTCCAAATATTTTAATGCATTATTAATATCATTTATAGGATAAAATAAAGCAAAATAATCCATATGATTAAACAATAAATTTGCTAATTTAAATGAATTGTACTTTGTTATTTGTGTTTTGATTTGTTTTGTTAAAGAATAATGGTTAGATTTATTGAAAGTAAATTTATAAATATCATTTAACTTAGTGTCTTTACAAATTATTTGACTATTTTCATGATAAGAATTCATAATATAACATGGAAATGTCATATATGTTGTTTTATTGTAAATTAAGAACAATTTATTATTATTTGTTTTATGGATTATTTTGGATGTTTTATTATTTTTATAATCATTATATGTATAATGATTGATGTTCATAGCAAACACATTGGATATATTAAGATGAGAAACAAATAATAAAAACATTATGTTTTTAAATTGGATTTTGGATAACATTTTATTTTTCCTTTCAAGTGAAGTAGAAAATGTAAACATATTCAAATTAAATTTTAGAATCTTGTTACAATAATATCACAAAACAATATAAGGTGGATTTTTTATTTGTTATGTATCATAGATTTTTACCAATGTTTACACTCTCTTGCACTCATTAAACTTGGATTGTTTTAAAAAGTGAAAATGATATTGACAAAATGCCAACTTATCCAGAAGAACAATATTTGATTGACATGTACGATTTTGAATCCAAGTTGTGCAATTTATTAAAATAAATGAAAACACTGGTCGTTAACTAATATTTATACCAGTGTTTTATTTAATTTCAACATACACCTAATAATCCAAGCACATCAATTTACAAAATCTTGCAATCCTTATATCCAATTTAATGATGAATTGGATATAATTTGTTTATTGTTCAACAGCCAATTGTTCACTTGTTATTTTAATGATTGAATAATTACCTATTTCATTAAGGAAGTTTTAAATGTCATCCAATAAAAAACTAGCTAAATTTGTTTCTGATTATTCAAATTACCAATTTGAAAGCTCAACTGAAAAAACCAAAGAGTTTACAAGTTTTGCTACAAAATTCAAAAATGTAATCAAATCCATTTTGGAAGAAACTAATCCAAATTGTATCTTGGACAGTTTCAATGTTGGTCATTTTTATGTTTCTGGATTTATTAAAAATCAAGAAAACAACAAATTTGTTTACTTTTCTATTAGTGATGTTCGTTGTAGTAATGTACGTCATTATGTATTGGATCGCATCTTGGTACGCACAGCACAACATAATAAAGATTTTACTGGTGGTGCAAATAATTTTGTTGAACTGGAAAATTTTAAGTTCAAATTGGAACGTTTGTTGGTATAACTAGGAAGTTTCATCATTAATTTGTCATTGTCTTAAAGAACGAAGCGAAGCCAGAACAGTTTTAAAATAAACCACTCTGGCTTCGCTTCTTTTTATTTAGTAAATAATAATGGTTAACTAAATTTAACTTTATTGCTTAACTGGTTTACCAATCAAACAGATATAATCATTATGTTGAAACTTATTGTTTTTTTTTGATTTACCTTTACCTGTGTATACTACATATACGTAGCTTCAGCTTCACTATTCATTTTATCAAGGACATTAAATTATGTTGAAAATTTCTACTTTAAATGATAAATTTGTTATCAATCATGATGATAAGACTACTGTCATTCCTTTTTCTGACTTTATTTCTTTTACGTTTTTTAAAGATTCGGACACAAAATCATATGAGGCAGATGTAAATTTTGTTTCTGAAAAACAATTGGCTGGTTTTGATATTCTTGCTTATGATAAAGGTAAATTTTTTCATGAATTTTATAGTGTTTCCAAAAAAAATCCATTTAAAAATAAATCTACAACTGAATCTAATCCTTTTATAAACATCAATCATCCAGAATTACTTGTTGTACAGTTAGGTGAAAATAATGAGTTGGTACATTACATTAACTTGGATTATTTAACTTGTTTTGATATTATGTTTGACACTAATAAAACAGATGGTGGTGTTTTATTCAAAGTGAAATTGGGTGATGATTTGAATGTGGAAACTGAACCATTTGAATTAAAAACATATATTGATTTATATATTGGAAATCGCATATTAATGGTTGAAACAGAACGTTTTATTAAAGCATTGCACAACATCAAAAATCCAAGTAAGAAAGTATTAGATATTCTTGAACTTCTCCAACAAAAGCTAAACGCAAATAATAGTGTTCAAGTTTTAAAATAATAAAAATATAGATTTGACTTTATTCAGTTTTTATTATGTCATTTTGAACATGATATACTGGATAAAGTCAAGTTTCAAAATGTAAGGATAGATTATGTTTAATCCATCATCACAGGATAATCCAATTAAATTATTATTATCAAAAGACAATTTAATAATGAATTATAATAAAACATCAACTGTTATTTTTTTGGATGACTTGATGCATTTCACTTTTTTTGAAAATCAATTTCACAACAAATATTCATTGGAAATTCAATTTATTCATGAAGAAAAACTGGATGGATTTAATATTGAATCTAATCAACTCAATAAAAATTTAACTTTGCTACACAGTTTCTATAGAGTCTTTAAGCAAAATCCATTACACCAAGAATCTAAAACGTTTTTTGCAAACATTAATCATCCAAATATTATCACTATTAATTTACATGAAAATGGTAAAACAATTTTACACTGTATTAACCTAAATCATTTAGCAGGTTTTGATATTGTTGTAGATCACAATAGAAGTTGTTTATTTAAAGTCAAACTTAATAAGAATTTTGATGTTGAAACATTACCATTAAAATTAGAAACATATATTGTTTTATATGTTGGTAATAGCAAAATTCATGTTCCCACTCAAGATTTAATAAAAACACTAGAAAACATCCAAAATCCAAGTAAGAAAGTATTAGATATTCTTGAGTTTATCCTGCGAAAGTTAAGGCACTTATCAACAGCATTCCAGCTTTAGAATAATTTAAAATGAAGTTGATATGATGGTTTTATCAACTTCATTTTGTGTAACATAATAACTTTTATTATGTTACACAGTATTGGATAACATATATCACATATAAAATTAAATTATTGTGTTATTAATATTTTAATTTTATATGTGTTAACTGTTGTAAAAATTTTTCTTGAACAAACATGGCTTGTTTATTATGTGTTATTATCCAAGTTGTGCTATTTCTAATTAATTGGATTTTGATATGAAACTGACAAAACTTAAAGTAAAAAACCTTTTAGGAAAAAATGATATTGAATGGAGTTTCAATCCAGATTCTTCATTTAATATTTTAGTTGGAAATAATGGTAGTGGCAAAAGCACATTGCTGAATATTATTGCATCTATTGTGGCTGATTCACGATTTGATACAACTTTGAAACATAAAATAGAAGATTGTTTTGAAAATGCGGAACTTTATTATCGTGATAATAGTTGTAAACAAAATGATGATAAACAAATCAAACTTCATCCAAAGCATTCTAAGCCATTACAATTTTGGTGTTCTAATCAAAAATGTTGGGATATTGATGGTGAATTTTATTCAATTTACTTGAATGGATTAAAACCAAAACAATTGAAAAGTTATATTCAAGCAGCAAATGAATTTTTAACAATGAATGATAAAGAATTAAAAAGTGAACCTTCAGATCAGCCATGTAGCAAAATAAAACTTGTTTTGGTTGATAATAAAACTGGTAAACAAATCAATGTAACTTCACCGCTGGAAGCATCAATTTTTCTATCACATGGCGAACGTGAATTATTGAAAATTCTGTTTTGGACAGTGGCGTTAAATAAATACCCATACAGTTTTATTTTCCTACATAATCCAGAAACACATTTACATCCTAATTGGCAGGAAAACTTGCTGTTAACATTGCGAAAATTAAATTCAAATGCACAATTCTTCATTAAAACACATAGTCCAGCAATCATCATGAATGGTTGGAATGATGTTTATGTAGATATGAATGAAATTATTGTTTAATTTGAACAAAAAACATTGTTAAGTTAATATCTGATTAACCAATCCAAGAATAATCTAAATGTTCTTGGATTGGTTTTGTTTATTAAGGAACAGCTACGCTTACCAATTATTAACAATCATATCACTATTTAACTTACCATTCTTATATAATCTAGTTCATAGTCTAGCTTTTGCGCTTGTTTTAACAGATATTAAAATTATTATAGGTATTTTATGATGGATAGCTTTAACGCATACAATGTATCCAAAACTACACTATCCAAGAAAAAACAGCGTTTTTTCGAGATTGCCAAACAAATTTCTTTAATGTCCAGCTTTTCCATTAAAAATGTGAAGATTGGATGTATTATTGTGTCCAAGAAAAAACATATTATTAGTAGTGGTTACAATAAAGAAAAAAGTCATACCAGACAATATGTTTTGAATACTCGCAATCAACTCAATCATAAAAAATCCAACTCTTTTATCCATGCTGAAATTGATGCCATTACTTCTATTTCAGAAAGTTATTTCTATGCCAAACATTATCTTTTGGATGCAGAAGTGTACTTGTATCGTGAAGATGCTAATGGTAATCTTGCTTGTTCACGTCCATGTCCATCTTGTATGGCTGAATTAAAAAAACTTGGAATCAAAAGGATTCATTATACAAATACCAATGGATTCTTTAGTGAAAAAATATAATTAATCTAAATCAACCATTTGTTTATTTAGATGATAATTAAACATTTGAATTAACATATAAAAAACACATTATTGATGTTTACCATTTCATAACATTAATTATGTGTTTTTTAACAACTATATATGTTATCATCCACGATAATACAACAGTTAAATATTTAATTTAAACAATATCAAAATATATCAAACTTAGAAAGGTGTTTTATGATTCAATCAACAACTATTTTGGCTCGTCATTCAGTATTTGAGACAAATTCAAGCTCTTGTCACAGTTTGGCAGTGTTTAAAGGTGCAACTAGCGAAGCTCAAACAGTAGAACTTTGCCAAGTGCGATTGGATGATCATGGAGAAGCGTATGTTGAGTTGATTCTACCAACTTATTTATATCGCCGACAAATGGCGTTCCGTACTACTGAAGAAAAACTTGCTTATGTTTTAGCAGTTGAAAGTAATCCAGTTACTATTTCTAAAATTTTAAAAGATTTTTTTGATTTACATATGGTTGATTACCTTGTCTTGAAGAAAGAATGTGCTAATAAACACAATCGACTTTCTGTATTGGATGATGAAATTCAATCTTTAGTGATTAATGGTAATCATTATGAACAACTTGTTCCATCTATTATTGACACATTCAATATTCGTAGTGCTGAAAATATTATGGCAGATGAGTTTGTAAAACATATTGATGGTCGTTTATTCCGTTATTATGATGATTATCATGGTAACAATAAAAAAATGGTTGAATCTGGACATTTTAAAATGGTAAAAATGAAAGATATGGTTACTGACATTATTTACTTATCCAAGTATTCCATTCATACTGGTAGTGATGAAGCTGATTTTTCTTATTCATTGAAAGGCTTGGATGAGTTTCAAAAATCATTGTTAATTCGTATTATTGACACACTTTTGGAAGTTGTTGAACTAAAAGACGATAAAGGTTCAATGATTTTACCCAAGTTTATCCAAGATGATTTTGGAACAAAATATTATTTGCCTAAAAATTATCAAAAAGTAGTTCGTGCCAAGTTGTTAGGTTTAAAACACAAGGTTAGTAATAATAAAAAAACAAATTATTATTTAATCTTGAAAAAATTAGCTAGAATTATTTGCTGGTCAGATTCAAAAAACAATGGTAATCTTTATCTTTTGGAAAGTGAAAATCTAAAATATCGTGATTGGCAAAGCTATCCAATGTCAAGAAAATATTTATCATCTTACCGCATTGGTTATTTGTTTCGTTTAGATGATTATTTTATTTTAAATGAAAGTGAATCTGAAATTGTGGAACAAATCATTAAAGATTTGGTTTTTGGTTTACTTGGATTCTGTTATTCAATCTATGTGATTTACACTGATGCTGTAAACCACAGTTGGAATTTGAAAAATGCAAAACAAGAATTGACTGATTTACTGAAATCCAAGTTATCCAATCACTTTGTAGGTATTCGTGATGAATATCAACAACTGATTCAAGAACAAGAAATTGTTTATTTGAATGACTTAGATAATGATGAAAAAGTTGATCTTAATTTAAGTGTGGAAGCATAATATGTATTAACTATGGTTTTATGTTAATCGTAATATAATGTAGAATTTGGATTGTGATAAATATGAATTACAATCCAAATTTTATTTATATATGAATATATAATTATTAAGATTACAACATCACAATTTACATATTTTTATTGGATTGAATAGTTATTTAATCCAATATACACTATAATTGTAATATATCAGTTTAAACAAATTTAACTGAATAAATTTCATCAGTTTTACTTATCGGAAAATGCTAAATGAATACAAAAAATCAATCCGTTTTTAATGAAAATGACTTTTTAAATTTTTTAAAATGTAAACTGGATATTAAACGTGAGGGAATTTGGAAGATCAAGTATTTCTTCTTGCATTTTGCTATTGTTTCATTTATCCGTTTGGCAATATTTGGATTAATGTGTTTGTTTACAAAACAATCAGCAAATGTAACCATTTGGGATACCATCCAAGCAACAAATGTTACCTTGTTATGTTCTGTATTTTCTTTTATTGTTATTGGCATTTTTTTTACTTTATATGAAAAACTTAATGAAGATTTCTGTAAAGATTGTGTTGTGGAATATTCAAAACAATATAATGGTGTGCCATATAATGTTATCAACCAATACGTAAATCATTTGTTTAGTCAACTACTGAAAAACAAAAATAAAAATCATATTAATCAACTATCATACAAAGACTTGGATTGGATGATTAAACGACAGCAAAAGATTTAGTTGGATTTTTTAGCAATATTATATTTATGTTAATATATGTTTAAACTTTTAATTTATTAATTAAAATCCATTGCGATAATAATGTTGCAATGGATTTTTTATTTTACAATCAATATTTTATTGTATGAATATTTAAGTTATTATTTAATAATAAAAAACTGATTTTAATTCAATATATGAATATAGGTTAATTAGATATAAAGTTTAGCTAATTACATATTACATTGAATATTCCTATTGTTTCATGTTGTTATTAATACCAAACCAATAAACACTATTTTTATCAATGTTTAATGAGCGAGTTTGATAATTACGAGCAATCCTATAAAACTGGCGAAATTCATCACTAGCAAAATAGAGCATTTGCTTTGTTGTTAGTAAGAAATGAGTTTTTGGAATCAGAATGGCAACAGAACCATTAACCACATAACCTTTTTGTTTTCTCATTACACGTGGATTATAAGTCATATTTGGTGTGAGATAAACATCATCACGATTTAAATATTTTTTAACGGATAACTGTGCTAATGTATCTGATTGGATAAACGTGTCATAATTTAGAATATTCACAATATGTTCACCAGTATCATCGATATTACGAGATTTAATCACTCGAATACTTTGCTCTGTTTGTTCAGGTTGCGTATTACTATTAGTAATTTGTCTATCACGAAAAACATCAAATACATCAAAAGTTAATTTGTAGAATATTTGGTCAAAAAAATCATTCCTATAAATAATCCAATAAGGTAATTTTTCATCAAATATGTAATTGGATTTTTGATTCAGTGTAATTTTTTTAGGTAATGAAGTTATTTTTGTATATTGTTGAGCTGTACTAGATTCAGTTTTAATAATTAAATTAATGGTTTCAACCAATACTCCTTTAAAGCCCAACTCACCAAAATCCATAATTTTTTGTATATTTAGTTGTTTAATTTTATGGCGTAATGGTCCATAATCAGGTGTATTTAATACATTTTTAGGTAATACTAATGATACATAATCTGCTTGCTGGATAGCTTTATATAAAAATAAACCTGCTAAATTTTGGCATTTTATATCACTTGGCGCATAACTTTTAAGCTGTTTTTGAGTAAGTTTAGTAAACGGAGGATTACCAACAATTAAATCAACACGTTTACCATGTTCAAGTAAAAAATCTTGATGAGCTAGTTGAATGTGGAAGTTCTTGGGGAGACGATCCTCATATAAAATATTCAATAATGATAATATCTCATCGTCAATGTCCATTAGCCATAAATTAACCTTATGAATATGGGAATATTTTTCAAATAGAAATGGTAAAAAGTTCCCTGCCCCAACAGATGGTTCAAGTATTGTTATTTCGGTCTTATCATAAAATTCAGGTAGTTCTTTTATAATTCTTTCAATAATAAAATCATTAGTGTAGTAGGCAGAATGACTTTCACGTTTTGTGTTAGCAAGTTCTATTACACGTGATAATTCCTGCACTGAATAGTTAGCCTTATTATCCAAAATAAATGATTTTAATTTTAATGGTCTAGTTAATTTATTATTCTCAATTAATTTTAAAATCTCATTTTCACTCATTTGATTAGATCACTATTTTGCTTTATTTTTTTTGCTATTTGATGAAAAATAGCGGTAGGGACAGCTTCACCAATACATTGTCGAATATTCATCTCATGTTTTTTAGAAAAATTTTTCTTTTCAAGCAATGTGAGCTTATTTAACGTATTTAAGTCTTGTTCAATCCATTGAAAGCTATCAGGGATGGTCATCATTTTCATTAATTCACGTATAGAAAAAACACGATCATCTATTGGATGCACTGTGTTTTGACTTGCCAATTGATCATTACGAGTATGAATACAGGGAGCAACTTTATTAAAATCTTGTCTTTTGTATTTATCACCATTCTTTTTTTTATTTTCAACTAATTTTCCATTGATGATTTGATGTGGACGATTCTCAACATTTTGATTTTCAAAAGCACTTTGCCCTTGTTTAATTCCTTTAATCCAATTTCTCATGTATACTGGATAAGTCCGAAAGCTGTGAAAAAAATCATTTCCATCATACTCGCCCCACTCTAATGATTTCATTTTACCGATTACTTTTCCTAGAGTATTCTCTTCTTTCCAATCAGGATAAAGGGTTTCAGGTGGTATCGAAATAGCTAATTGGTTTTCTACACCAATAACTAATGTTCGTTTTCGTGATGAATTTGAACCGTAATTTTTAAAATTAATAATTTGATGTGCAATTTGATAATCCGATCCTAATTCTTGCATAATCATTTCACCAATGGCTAATATTTTACCTTGTGGATTTAGGCAGCCTGTTTTCCAAAATGCCGCTACATTTTCTAAAATAAAAAAGCGTGGCTTAATTTGCTTAATTAAAGATATACTTTCTGTAACAAGGCTATTCCGATCAATTTCATTATCACGCTTTTTATGATTAGCAACACTCATACCTTGACATGGTGGAGTTGCAACCACTACATCTACACGATCATTTCCCTTTTTGTGCCAACGTTGAATTTCTTCAAAAACTCTTTGTTTAGTTTCAGGTGATTTAATATCATCATTGATGTATGCACTTGGATACGTGCATTTTTTATTAAGTTTCTGAACATCTAATCTTTTAGCAATTATTTCATTGGTAGCAATACATTCAAAATCTTCCAATTTAAACCCATAACATCCGACACCTGCTGAAGAAAAAAGACTAATGTAAGTGAGTTTATTATTAATCATTTAATTTTTAAAATTTATTCAAATAATTATAATATAAATTATTCTAATTGCACAATTTTATTAAATAAAAACTGGATTGAATAGAGTCATTGATTATGTTAATAAATCTTTATTATTTAAAATAAATTTTTTCATACTTACTTATTTAAATTTTTATGATATAATTACAAATATTATTAACAACTATGAAACAATTAGAAAAATTATGGATATTATTAATTCTTTTTCATCATGGTATTACACAAACAAATCCACTATTTATTTTGTTAATGTTGTATTGAATGATAGTTTTTTGGATAAGTTGCAACAATCACTATTAGAAACTGATAAAAACATTATTTTGTTGAATGAAAGTTCACTAAGTGTAAGTATTAATGAATATATTCACATGTTAAAACATTTGCCAATAGATATTATCTTATATGTAGATCATTGGGATTTTGATATTATTGTACAAAACTATTCTGATAACAATAGCACTTATAGTAACAACAGGGAAGCTAAATCCAAATCTACCACATTCCATATCAACTTAATCAATCCAAATGCACCATTATTCCAATTGGTGAAACGTGATAAGTACAATGATACAGATATGCAACCAATGGCAGACATTATTCAAAATTGCAAATATATTGAACAACCAAGCCACAATCTTATCCAATTCTTTAATGTTCAATTTACTAGTGCATTCTTAAATCAATTAAAACAATCTTTATTGCAAGATGCACTGAAATTACACTGTTTTGATAAACACTTAAATCCAGATGAATATATTCAATTAATCTTGGATTCACAACGATGTGATTTTTATTTTAATAGTGAATATTTTAATTTTGATATTGTGCTTTATAAAGAATCTAATTCATGCCAACAGATATTTCATATTAATCTAACTAATCCAAATAAACCATTATTTAATTGGATTAAATATAGATAAATCATTTTATAAAAGTCCATCAAATAAAAATATTGATGGACTTTGTTATATTCATATATCTAATATTTAATTTTTATTTCAACCATTTATCCAAATACAATATAAATGTGGACGATTACATGGTAATAATATAGTATCAATTTCATTATCACACTGTTAGTTTTTTAATTAATGTTTACAAAAACTACATCATTTAACATAAAAACACTTGCAATCTTTATTTAATCAAGTATAATAGCAACTGTTGTAAGGCATTGCTTAAATCTAATCGCACAGGCATGGATGCCACCTGCAGACCTCGTCGCGGTTATGGTTCGATTCCATATGTGATGGTTGGATTGATACAAACAGCAATAATGAGTTATACTACTAAGGGAACACAAGCCAGACGTAGCTACAAGCTGGCGGAAATGATTACCACAATATCATGTTCCAAAACATATACTAGAACTCATGTGGTTTATTGTGATTGAAGTTTAGCTGGCTTTAATCTGTTTGGATAGCTTTAGATAATATATAATCAAATCTACAATTGCTGTAATCATTTTGTTCAGTGACGATTGGATGAAGTGATGAAAGTGGTTAAGCGAAAAGCAGTAAAGATTAACCACCAATCCACGCCTGTCTTGCAACACAAATTTCTTAAAATTGGATTTGTATTGTTTTAGCGTAATTTCCTTTCGAGTACATTTGTGCGATTTAGGGGAGAACCTAACGAGATCAAATCCAGTTTTTTTATTTGAAATTTTGTATTGTACCAAATGGTTTTTAAGTTGTCAAGAAATAAAAAAACTTTTAATACAAACACTTATATTATTTTACATTAATAACAAACCATACAGTAGTACCACTTATTACCTATCAACTTTATCCAGATTAAATATTATTTCATTTTATATCGTTTTTTAATTGTAACTTGATTATTTTTTACATCATCCAAGTCTAAACTTTGATATTGGAAATCATTTACAACTTTAACTTCATTATTGCTAATTAAATTAGTAACAACATTATTGATTTCTATATTTTCAAAAATTTCTTTCACATCATTCTGTTCTAATTTGATAATATCATTTCTTACATATAATACTGGTTTTATACCAAGTTCAACTAATTTATCAGATAAATGTTGAACAATATAATGTTCATTATCTGTTTTTGGTTTTGGTAATAACACATGTGAAAAATTATCTGCATTTATATCCAAACAATTATTTACTTTAACTTCACAATATAAAGAAAATAAGTTTTGACTAACTTGATTACCAAAATAAGTTAAAGATTGAATTAGTGTGTTTTTCTTTTTTTCATCTAGTTCATAAGTTAATTCATCAATAGCTGCGTCTATAATATCAGAATATTTTTCAAATCTCTCATGTTTAAAATATTCCTTTTCATTGGATAGTGCAATAATGGTAGATTTGAAAAATCGTTCTACATCAAACGGATTTAATTGATATGAGTTAAGAATATATTTTTCAAAATATTGAAACGGCTCTAATGGATTATCTACAATAAGTTTATCAATAAAATTACAATCTAATTCAAACTGTTTTTGTTGATTCACATCGTCAAACTGAACTTTTTGATCTAAATTTAATTTCTTATATTCAATTCTTTCTACTAATTCTTGTTTATTTAATTGATGCAAATGATTGGTGAGTTGACTAACTTGTATTTTAGGCGTGATAGCTGCAATTAACTGATATTCCTCCCATTCATAAAAATCATCCAATCTATCCAAAGCTGATTCAGTTAGTTTTTCCAAACCATTATGTTTTTTAAAGTGTGTGTTAATATTATCTTTATTAAATTCAATATATTTGGATTGATGTTTTGAATTATCCATATCTACTTCACTTTGTGAATATGATAGATAAAATTTCATTAAACCATCTTGATGCATTTTTTCCAACATTTCCATTTCAGATTGGTTAAATGATATATAGTTAATATTATTTCGTAGTTCAGGTTTAATCTTATCAATATGATTTTTCAATGTATGATCGGCTTGAAATGCAAATTTGTTATTGAAATGTTTAGATTTGCTTATTAAGGCATCAATCATCCAAGTTTGCATTTTATGATCCAACACATGCTCCTGTTTGTGATATGGATAAAATATTTCTTGAATATCTGATAACTTAGATTGATTGTTGAAATGCTCTATTAAATCATAATTTTTTAAAATAAAATATAAGTTTTCCATTTGCACATGAAGCAATGGTTTTAAAATTAAGCTGTTGTTTTCATTAATATTTGAATTATAGTTTTGTTGATAATTATGAAAATAAAAATCAACTGCATGTTGTTTGTTTGGAAATTTTGATTTAAACCATTTATGTAATTCATCTACCAAATCTACAGTCTTATTCTTAGAATCTATTGTTTCAATGGATAAAACATAATGTGGTTTTAAAGTTGGTAAAGTAGCACTTGCACTATCGCAAGGATAAATATTCACATTATGTTTATTTAGCACACTATTTGGATTAGCAATAAAAACGACATTTCCAAAATTAAAACTTAAATGATCTAATGGTGTGGATTTAGTAGATGTTTGTTTCTGTTCATTATTTAATATAGCTAAACTTGGATGGGCTAAAAATCCAGATAATAAAATATTTGACAAATTGTCTAGTGATGTTGCATGAACTAATATCTTTTCCATTCTATAATTATATTTAATTTAGTTATCTAATATTTTATTCAATATAAGATATTTCATCATATTATTTTTGATTTATTTTATTAGTAACTGCTATTGAAACTTTATGATTAAGTGAATTACAACATATCATTAAAGCAAATTTATTTGTTTGTCATTGTTTATATAATAAAAAACAAATTTTAAAAACATAAAATATGATTACGAATTGGATGACACATTGTCAGTGATGTTGAACAATATTAATTTGCTCAAAGAATCTGTTTATAGTAATTTCAATGAAATTAATTGGAAAGAAAACAAGAATTCAGATATTGTTAAGGAATTTCAGTCTGTGATCGATAGCTATATTGAACCGTTTTATCAAACTTAAGTAAATATAAAAAACATCTACGCCAGTTCAATTTCCTACTTCACTTTAGCAAGTTGCATTAATTCATATTGAATTGAACACAGAGCTTACCACATCCATAGGCTTTGCTAGGCTAAGTTAGCTTCAGCTTCGCTCCCGTAAAACTTACGGTACATTTTTTTAATTTTAACTACAAGTAGTTTGAATTTGATTCAAACCATAATTTCTTAAATTGATAGCGGCATTAGCATCTCTATCATGTGTAGTGTGGCAATGAGGACATTCCCATTCGCGGACTGACAAGTCCAATTCTTTAAGTTTTTCACCACAACATGAACAAGTCTTGCTGCTTGGATACCATTTGTCCGCAATAATCACTGTTTTGTGCCACATTTGTGCTTTATAAAGCAATTGTCGCTTGAATTCATAAAAACCCAAATCCATAATTGCTCTAGCTAACTTGTGGTTTGCCATCATACCTTTAACGTTCAAGTCTTCAATACAAATTACATCAAATTCTTCAACCAGTCTAGTGGTAAGTTTATGCAAAAAGTCTTGACGAATATTGTGGATTTTGGCGTGAAGTCTGGCTAACTTCATTTTAGTTTTCATATAATTATTGCTATATTTTCTTATTTTTCTTGTTTCCCCATTAGCATCAACGTAATCCTCCATTGTATAACTCTGTCCTTGACGACTTAGTTTACGTTGTAAACGTTTCAGTTTGGAAAGGTAACGCTTTAATGGTTTTGGACTATCAATTTTCTCAATAGTGTTGTCATAGGCTAATGTAGCCATTGTTTTGATACCCAAATCAATCCCAACCACTTTAATGTTGCTAACTACCGCTTTATGGCTACACTCATCATGATTCAACATTGCTTGGTTTTCACGATATTGATTTTCTTCGGCTGAAGATTGTTGATTATATGAAGCACTAATGGCAGGTTGTAAATCTAATTGAACATCAACTTGGATACTGACAAACCATTTATCAGCGGTACGGGAAACAGTGGCAGATAGAATTTTACCATGAAAACGCAAGTTTTCACGCATTTTTACCCACCCAAGTTTGGGAATATAAATTTTTTGATTGACCACTTGAAACACTGTATTGTCTAAATAAAAACTGTCATTTCTTCCTTTCTTATGAAACTGTGGATAATCAGATGTTTTTTTAAAGAATCTAACAAAAGCAACTCCCAAGTCTTTGATTCCTTGCTGAACAGCACATTTTGTTATCTCTTTAACAAAGGGATATTTGTCTTTTTTAATCGCATTAAACTGTTTACGTAATTCATATTCATTAGGTTTGGATAGATTATTGACTGTCCCATTTTCTTTTGCCTTAACTTCTGCTTCTTTCCAGTTTTTATATTGACTGTTCCAACTAGCCAAAGCCCAATTGTATGCAAATCTGGATACCCCACAAGCCTTTGCAAAATATTCTGTTTGGGCTTTGTTGGGTATCAATTCAATCTTATGGGCTAACTTTATTGTAGAAGTATGATTGGTTTGAAATTCGGACAATTTGTTTTCCTAATCCCAATTCTTGTTTATGTAAACTATATGTATTAAAACATAAATAATAGTTATTGTCAAGAATTGCCTTATTTTTAAGTATACTTAATTTTTATTATTTTTTTATATATTTGTTCTAACTGTTAAAAACCCATGAATAGTGAATATTTGAAAATTAAGGAACGTTTTGATGTCATATTAAAAGGAAAAATGACAGAAAAACTGGATAACATCAAAATAATTCAAGATTTACAATAAAATCATCTTGGTACTTATTTTAAAGCCATAATAAATTTATGGTTTTAAAAATTTTATTTGATTAAAAAAGTTAATCTATGTTAAGATTGAACATAAGTTAACTTTTTTTATTAAGTAACAAGGTTAAATATGAAACAACAATGGATTAAAATTTTACTAATTATAGCATCACTTGGATTATCCAGTTTGAGTGTAACATTTGGATTTGTAATGGTCAGACAAGATGACACATATAAATCACCAAGTGCAAGTATATCTGAATGGCCCGTACATGATGATTACAACATGGAAAAACTGGATAATTTAGCAGAACAATTAAGACAGCAACAGATTCATGAGGAACATTCTCGTGAAATAAGTGAAAATAAACAAACTGTATCTGATAATTCTGCAACACAAATCACACAACAAGCATTTCTTTCTACTAATGTATATCTGGATATGGATAAAATAAATAAAGATGTGACAGAAAAAGCTATAAATTCAATTATTAATGATAAAAATACTATTGAAAAATTAGCTTTTGAATTACAAACTAAACAATTTCTAAAAGAAACAGATGATTTGATAAAGGAAATAAATGAACGTGAACATAATGGGAACATAGCAATATTGATGTTGATCCTTATATGTGGTGTAGGTTGTGTTATTCCATTTATATTACCTTTCTTTAATAAAAACAACACTGTTAACAAAAACATAATCCAAGCTGGATTAAAACCAGATACAAGTAAAATTGAAAATTTAATTTTAAAAGCTAAATCTTTACAAAATGATTTTAAAAACATTAATCATCAAGTTGAAATTAATCCAACAATGTTTGTAAAATTTAATTTGTTAAAAACTGATTTTTATGAAGAATTAAGTAAAATTGATTGGAATAAAAACCAAAACAAACTTCTTGTTGAAAAATATCAATTGCTTGTTAACCATTACACTGATGAAATGAATAATGAATTAAAGAAAATTGAAGATGAATTTGAAAAAGTAGTAACTGAAAATGTAAACCAAGTCGTAGAAAAAATAGAAATAATCAAAAACTCATAATTGTATTAAAAACTAAAGACTGGATGATTATCCAGTCTTTAGTTTTTAGTCAATACACATTTCTATATATTGAATAATCTACGTTAACTTTGTTCAATCATTTCAAGTCAATAAGCATATTTTTCTTTTTCTTTATCAATGAATCCAATTAAACCTAACTGTACAAATAAAACGAATCAAGTAAGAATTTTATGAAATATCATTCTTACTTGATTCGTTTTTGAATGACTAGATAGAACTTAGTACATCATGTAACTATTACTGTTCATTGTGCTTCAAAGTTACACAAAAGTTCAAGAGATTCTGACACACATTACGAACATATTGTGCATCTGCTACAATTGTAGCACCTTCACTGGTCAAATCATAAGAGCGGATAACTTTTGCTTCGCCACCAATAGGATCATAAATAAATTGTCCCATTGGCATGGCTGCTAAATCATTTAACTTTACTGTTCCAGTATATTGATCGTCCCAAATAAAATCCAACATATCCTGATAGGAAAGGTAAGGATCAGCAAAGCCTAAATCCTGCATAATTTCAGTTTCTAAACTTTCCATTTCTTCTGCTTCATCATCTTCAATATAAACAACTACATTTGATAGGTCAAATTCACCTGTTTCTTCAAATGCACCAAAGTCAAACATATATTGAAGAATGGTTTTAGCAATAGTTTCTTGATTCATTTTTTATTTCCCATTATTAAATTACAATTGGTTTGGAACATTACACAATCCATATATTTCATAGTGTAGCACATCATGTATTACGCATCACTAAAATAGATTAGGTGTAATTCATTATTAAATTATATCTACCATCAGTGTTAAAAACATATTTTTCTTGTAAAGATGAATAGATATTTGTGATTAAATGTTATTGTAGATGTAACAATTAAAAACAGTTGTGTCTTAATCACATATTATGAATCACTGGATTGATATAAATCAAACAAATTATCTGACAAAACTCTTTGAAAATCATTTCCCAGTGGTTCTTGGCAATTAGCTAACTTAACAAAAAACTCATCCAACTTGGATTGATTATCATTTAAACTTTGACTTTGATATACATGATTCAACATAAGACTATCCTATTTATTATAACAATATATCAATATTATACACCATAATGGTACTGGCGAACTATCCATGATTTACAAAACAAACTAGATTTTACTTGTTTTGACAACACTGTAACACATATCAATGTTATAATTTATCTATATTTATAGATTGTAACTAAAAGGATGTAATTATCATGAAAACCAACAATTCTAATTCCATCATTCGTCATTCTGTTTTCGAGACAAACTCAAGTTCATGCCACAGTCTCGCTTTAGCTAAAGGCGAAAATGGCAAGCCATCCAAATTATATACTGATTACAAACTGGATGAAAATGGCAATCTTCATTTTAATGTTGGTGAATATGAATGGGGATTTGAAGTTTTATCTGATTTCCAATCCAAATTGGCTTATGTAATGACGTATGTTATTAGAAAAGGTTCATATTATGACTTCTTGGATTTAATGAAAGTAGTCCATGATGTAACACAATTTAATCAATTGTATTATTTAGATCAATTGGTTGGATATTGGGATGAAGAAGAAAATGTATTTAAATTTTCAGGTTATTATTCAGACATGGATGATTTAGAACGTGACATTGGTCACGCCCATATTGAACCAAATTCATCTGATTTGTTAAATGGTATTATTGAAGATGAAGATAAACTGAAAAACTTGCTGTTTGTTAAAGACAGTGAAATTGTTATTGAAAATGACAATCACTTCTTCCAAGTTGCTGGTGGTAATGAAAAAGAAGTTCAAAAACAAATCCGCAACTTGCTTCTTTTGATGTTGCCTAAATCCAAGCATCCCATGATTAATGATGAGTTGGTTAATCAATTTATTAAAACATTTGGACGTATTGGATTATCCAAGATTATGAAAGAATTGAGTTTTTCCAATACACCTAATGATAAATATGTGATTAAAAAAGAATTAGCTGACCTTTTTTCATCACTTAATAATGCTGGTACACTTTATGATTTGTTTGATTTAGTTAATGTATTGTTTGGTACTAGTTCCACATATAGACGTTTCGCTACAGTGAAAAAAGCAGTTTGTTTTGCTGGTTCAATTAGTTGCCTTGACCAATTGTATGCTATTCCTGATTTTATGGAATATGTATTTAATGATTTCAAAAATGAGGTTTTTAAATTATCTAGTAGTAAAGGACAGCACTATTTTGAATTAGATGAAAAAATGTGTAAACTGTCTATTTCTAATGACCAAACTTTAGAAAATATGACAGATGAACAAAAAGAATGTTTTGAAGAGTTTATCTTTAAGACAGATTCAACAAATTTGGAAAATTTTGCAAAATACTATCTTGTTAGTTACTTGTTGTTGGATAAATTGAAAGATGTGCCATTGAAAAAATGGACAAAACAGTTTACTTATGAATATCATGGCTAATTGTTGAATTGAAACGGAATTATTTAATGTAATTCCGTTTTGTTTTCGCTGCTTGTTTAGGTGCGCTTGTTGGCTGCTTATTAAATTTTATCTAACATCTTCTAATTACATATTACATATAACAAACAATATGATTTATTGTTTTAAATTTAGCTTTGCTATCACTTCTTTACAGTTACAATGGATATAATACATCCATCTGAATTCAATACATCACAAAAGGAATTTATCATGTTTGAAAATATGACTACTGAAGGAATTGTTGCAACAATCAAAGAAAAATATAAAATTGATTTTGTGGATAATAAACAATTAGAAGAAACAATTTCCAGTGCATTTGAAAAAAAATTCTTGGAACAATTAAATTACTTGGATGAACATGGCAATACAGCAAACATCCAAACTAAACTTTTTCTTTTTGATTTATCTGTATTTGAAGACTTCATTCAAGATAATCCAGATTTCAATTACAACAAATTGATTGCTGGTACTCATGATGATATTGATATGTCTGCATTCTATAACAATCATGATGAAATGGCGAATACTTTTGGTTATCGTTATGATTTTGAACGCAATGTACAAGATTGTACTTATGATTGCTATTTGCATTTATTGGATGTGGAAGGAGAACTTCAATTGGTTATGGTCATCATTTCTGAAGAATAAAACTTCATTATTGGATTATTAAATATAGAATAAAGTCATGAATTTGTTGTTTTAAATAAATTCGTGGCTTTATTATTATCAAATATAATTTTACATTGAATTACTTATTTCAAACATATTGTAAAACTTGTTTTATTATAATATCAAACTATTGCTACATCTAGTTCACGACTATACAGCTTTTACTTCTAATTTTAACTATGAAAGAATTACAATGAATATTGAAAGAAAATCTGACAGTTTACAATTTGGCAATGAATATGGAACATATTTCATCATTAAAAACGACACACACACTGATGTTGTTTATGGTGAAAATGGTGATTCTCATCTTAAAAAAGAAGAATCTGTTGAAATTTTTATGGGAGCTTATGATGAAGAAGATGCCCCACAAGTTTCAAAAATATTAACTTTTGCACAATTAAAAGAATTGGCTGATTTTTGTAACCAACGAATCGCCAACATCCAAGTAGGTGTAACTAAATAAATATGAATTCAAATTCATCACATGACATGATTAAAGAAAAATAAAATCATTATATTAATCATAAATTCATTTATATAGTATGTGTTTAATAACATTATTGGAGATTTTTATTATGAAATATTTGATTACTTTTGCATATGGTACGCTAGAAACTACATATTTAACAGATGATACAACTATCCAATGCGAGCATTATTATCAAGATTATCCAACTGATGTACATTTGGAAAAATGCACTCACAATGGCAACTGTGTTAACTTCGTTGATAAAACAGTTGAAACTAATGGTACTAAAAAATTACGTCAACTTATTGAAGAGGCAAGAACACAATTAATTCGTGATGATGCTTTATATAAACCAAGTTGGATAAAATTAATTGGTATTACACCAATTATTAATGATGAAATAGAAGAAGTTATTAATGATGCTCAATTAATGCATCTAAATGATTATAAGCAAATAGACGAATTGTATTCTGATGAAGTGAAATAATAATTAAATTATTTGTTTTAAAATCCAAGTAAAACTAACTTTACTTGGATTTTATATTTTACAATATCCAAATATAAGATTTTTAGATATTGTTCTTTATATGTAGTTTTATTATAAATAATGATTCTATGTTCATAAATCTGTATAACATTTTCCTATGAAGAATAACTTTTGTTTCATATATATAATCAGCAAGACACAATTTTACATAGTATTACTTTTTGAAAACGTATAATAAAGTTAAACCCATTATAATCCAAGTTATTCAAATTAAGATAGTTTTAACATTAACAAGGTTCAATCCATATGAAAACCTACCAAAACGGCAACGCTACTATTTCTATTGATACTGATGGTACTCGTATCATCCAATTCCCATCTAATGAAAAATTGACACTGGCATATCCATTAAATATTGACATTCGTTTGTCAAATCGCTGTCCACTTGGATTTAATCCAAAAACAGGCAAGGCAGTTTGTACATTCTGCCATGAATCTGCACGAACTGATGGTGTGGTAGGTGATATTGAACGCTTAAAGAACATCTTGGATACTCAGTTACCCAAAGATTTTGCCATTGAGTTGGCTGTTGGTGTTAATGAAATGTTACCAGAAATTGCTGATTTCTTTGCATGGGCAACCAAACGTGGTTTTATTATCAATGCTACTGTCAATCAATTAACAGTCAGCAGTAATCGCCAATCCACTCAATACGTTACTCAACTTATCCAAGATGGTAATATCAAAGGTCTTGGATTGAGTTTTCGCAATGTGGACACATTTACCAAAGTTCCCAAAGAAATCATTGAGTATGGTAACACTGTAGTTCATGTAATTGCTGGTATTGATGACATTGAAGAAGTCAAAAAACTAGCTACACTTGGTGTGAAAAAAGTTTTGGTTCTTGGCGAAAAAGAGTTTGGATTCAATGTTAATTCATTCCATAATACTGAACGTATCCAAAATCGCAAAGTATGGTTGTGGAAAATTCATGAATTGTTTAAATTGTTTGATGTTGTTTCATTTGACAATTTGGCATTGGAACAATTAAAAGTTAAACGTTTTTTCTTGGATGAAAAAGATTGGAATACTACTTATCAAGGGGAACATAGTTTCTACATTAACGCTGTGGATGGCTACTTTGCTCCAAGTTCACGCAGTTATTATAAAGTTGGATTTGATAAAGCTACTATCCAATCTTTCTTTAAAGAAGTGATTGAACATGATATGGGAGCAGCTTTAAAAGAAAGCCAGTCATCATTGGATTTTACTGATAGTCATAAAGAATCTAAAATATTTATGATTGCTTCTAAAGCTGCTTAATGAAAGGTAAAATTTAAAATGATTAAAAATAAAAATGTCAAACTAACTGTTAATGATGACAAAACACTTTCTATTCAGTCTGCGTTAGAAACAAATATCAATATTTCACTTGAAAAAGTGGTATATTTTCAGATATATGAAGATAAGATTACAATCTACTGTTATAATAATCAAAATAAAACAAAAGAATTTGATTTCCCTAAAAGTCATTTTGATTTAATTAAGCCATATTTGAAAAAAGATAAAAATTTCATTTATTGTAATAAAACTTGGTATGGCAGTTATTACATTAATTTACAACACATTGCTAATGCAACTATTGTGTTAAGTGAATATAATCGAGAAAATAAGCTGTTCACATTGAACTTTGAAAAAGATGGTAGTGATTCCATCAAAAAAGATTACAAACATAAAATACATATCCAACTGCAATTCATACGAGGTGGTTATGTTTATATGTCTGGAAATGTTTTGAAAGAAGCATTAAAAGCAAGTTTGACAGAAAAATCACAAAAAATATTGGATTTTTTATCGAACATTGATGATGATGTTTTGCAACAATTGTAATTGTTCTTTATCAATTATTAACACCATAATTGGATTATGGTGTTTTTTTATTTATCCATTATTTTTATATTTTCAATAATTTTAAACAATGCCAAAACTAACAATAACACATTGTTTAATCATAATTTTTTGTAATTTACATTTTATTTCACATTAACATTGTTTATTTGATTCTTATATGTTTTTAACAATAAAATGAATTAATATAATTATGTTCAACATTTAGTTTAATGAAAGGTTAGCTACGTTATGAAACAAACAAAATCTATTGTTATTGAAACGCAAACTTGGCAACCAGAACATCTTATTGATATGTACTATGATACCCCTATCCAAGATGTTATTAATAAATTACAAGCACTTATGGCTGATGGGTATACTCATGTTCGTGGTGAACCTGAGATGATGTATGATACTCCAGATGAATATTCATTTGCTCATGAAATGATTAAAGAAATTGTTTTTTCAAAGAAATGATTTTGAGTGTACCACACAAAATCTGAACACCTACATACTAACAATATTTTAATTAAAGGATAAACATTTATGAAAACACTAATTCGTCATGGTGTGTTTGAAACCAATTCAAGTTCTTGCCATTCATTATCTTTGCAAACTAACAAAGATAGTGAACCAGAAACCAATCCAGTCTTTTTTGATAACTATGAAATTGATAATGACGGCACATTGTCTTTTGATACTGGAGGATTTGGTTGGGAAGTAGATTATCTTGGATATTTCTATGACAAACTATCCTATGTAATGACTTATTGCATTACAACTTCTCGCTATGATGATTTCATGTTTGTACTTAAAGTGTTGCATGATGTGACACAATTTAAATCTTTAAAATATGAAAGATTTAATATTATGATTGGCACATGGAATGATGAAGAAGATCGTTTTGAGTTTACTGATGACTTAGATATTTATGATTTCTTTAAACGAGTAGAAGATGAAACCTATTCTTACATTGATGGTCAATCTATTGATTTATTGGATGATGTGATTAAAGATGAATATAAATTGAAAAACTTACTATTCTGCAAACAAAGTTATATCCAAACTGACAATGATAATCATTAAATTTTTTCATTCAGATTGTCTAAATTAGAAAAAAAGCTAAAGTTAGTCAGATTCATTACAAACACTAATCCAATATTTCAAATTACAAAAATATTGGATTAGTGTTTTTATTTATGATTTACTGTTTTTAACAATTTAAATAATTATTTTAATGTTCATTCCTTTATAATGTAAAACTCAACCACATAGGCAAAACATCATGGATCATGAATATGATAAAACACCTGCAATTTCTGCTCAAAAAATGATTGAAAGTTTTGAAAAAACATTAAAACGTTTCCCTTCTGAATGTGATTTCAATAATCAAAAAACAGATTTGTATGGTTATCTTTTACATTTGGCTCACTCAGATATTTGTAAAGAAATTTTTCAGGAAACAAATTCATTGTATACCACAGTAAATTTGCTAAAAGAATTGGATTATCAATCTTCTTACCAAGATTTGGTTAAAAGAGTTGGTGCATTGCGTGAGATTAAATACAAACTGAATGATTATCTTGACGATCATTGATAATGAATAATAATTATTTTTTATGTTATATTAAACTAATAAATCCATGATTAACATATTAAGTTAATCATGGATTTTCTTTTTATAATTGGATTATATCTTTTTATTTTCAATATTTACATATTCTTATAAAACTTAATCACTATTCAATCCAATATGGATTATAATTATTATATTGCAAATTAAATGGAAAGCATTTTTATGAAAACCATGCAAACTTTTGAACTTTTTGATAAAACTGGTGAACCTGAACATATCCAAAATATTATTCAAAAATTGCAAAATCTTATTGAACAAGGATACAATTACGTACAGTTTGATTCTGAACCAGTCTATTACAATGATGATACTGGTGAATTTAAATGTGAAGATTATTTAACCTTTACTAAAGATAAAGGCGTTTATTTTTAAATAAAAACATTGACAGTAAAACATATAAAATCCGATTTCGCTATTCAAAGCTTCGCGTCACATAACTGGTGTAGCACCTAAAATCAGTTAACTTGGATTTTTTATTACTTACATTTTTTCAACAAAGTCTTCATTTTGTAAATTCACAAACACTTAAAAATGTCAACAACAATTTACAATAAACTGTTTATAATTCTGTTCATGTTATTCGTAATAGCAATATTTTTTAAAAGTAGCTTGGAAAAACACTTTTAATTAAATAGCTATAATACAAATTCAACCTTATATAATAAGGAATTCAAAAATGACAAATAGTGAAGCAAGTGTTGCAATTAAAATTCATACTCTTAACGACTTGGATGAGGTGTTTTTTAAACGATTGATTGGCATGGTAAAACATGGAATCAATAATTATAAAATCCATCCCCATCTTCAATCATCCAATAATTCTGTAATGACACAAAAAGAATTATTAAATTGGATAAAAACAGACGAAACTGGATGCTTATCCACCATCCAAAAATATCTTCAAAAAGAAAATCTGATTTTGATTGCTGATCAAGATAATCCACAATTAGCACAGGCGTTCTTGGATAAATTGTTTGATATTGCATGGTATTTGGCAACATCAACTAGAACAGGCGTTCTTGAATACACTGGTTAATGCAACATGGGTATTCAAGAACATAAGGATTAGTCTGATGGTAAAAATCTTACTGATTAAATTGATTTAAAATGATTCATTTTATATAATGATTTATATGTAAAACCACCTATATTATAAGTGGTTTATTTTTGATTTAACCAACTAATTGAATAATAAAAACCTATAATGGATAGTTCACATTATAGGTTTGATTAATTAAAAATTTATTTTACAATTAATAATTTTGTATATTTTTACTTTAGAAACACCGATTTCCAAATTTCTATTTCTTTTGATAATCTATCCAGTTTATCATCTAATCTATCCAATTTAAATTGAAAGAAGAGTTGTCCATAATTTAATTCATTATATATATAATTAGTTTTATAAGAAGCAATATCAAAAAAATTCATTGTTTCATTATTTTTTATTTCAACAGACAACACATCAAATGCTTTTTTTACTTCTTGAAATTTAGTTACCGCATCCAAATCTTTATTGCGATCTGGATGATATTTCATTGCCATCTTACGATAAGCAGTTTTAATTTCTTCATAAGTATATTGAATTGACTTATCCAAGCCTAAAATGGCATAATATTGTTCATTCATTGCTATATTTGAATATTATTATCAATAAAATCATTATAACTAATCCAATGTAAATTTGGATATAATGTTTGTTAAAATCCTTAATTATTTTCTATTTCAGAATATATCTATTAATTGATTTTGTGGATTATGAATATTGTTTAATTTAATTGGAATAGCTTGTTAATTAGATTATTTAGTTGCAATCCAAGCCAGATTTAACTTTTGTTTTACGTATTTTTACTTTCATTTTTATTATAATTTGCTTTATTTATTCGTTTTCTTTTAGAAAGAAACATATGAAAAAATCCGAGATGAAAGAAATTGTTGCAACCCTGAAAAAACATGGAGATCAAAAGTTTAATGCTTTTTTGCTGCAATTTTAACTTCAAATGCATCAATTCCTTTTTATCAAAGTAAACATCTTGGTGATGGCTGGCTTCCAATATTTTTTCCTGAAGATATTAAAGCTGTTCTTGAATAGCTTCCAAGTTTGATATTGTTAAATCATGATTGGAAACATTTTATTGTTTTACACCTGATGGCATCCCATCCAGTCTGAAAAGATTGGAACGTTTTTTAGATTATGCCCAAATCAAATCAGTTACTTACAATATGATTCCATTATCTGACTTTCTAAATAATTCAGCAGATAAGGATAAATTAAATATCCAGAATTTCATCAAATCATTAATCATTGAACTTAACAATGGAATTTATGTTGCATCTGGTAAATCCAACATTGACACAATAACCAGTGAAAAGATGGATTGGGAATATGTTTCTGTATTGTCCAATCGAATGAATGCATTATTTTCATTGTTGAAACTAATTGAAGAAAATACTGATTTGATTCCATTTATTGAAGAACAATATGAAATTTATCATCAATTACTGAATCAATAAGTGGCACATGGTTGTTTTATTGCAATACTAACATCTACATGGTTTTTAACATTCTGAAACTTAATATAATAATGTGTTGTAATATACTGCAAAAGTTTCTTATATTTTTAGAAAAGATTGGATGTGAATGTTGGGAAAATGATTACTTGTGTAATTAAAAATAATGTTTTAGTTGTTACAAAGAAGGAATTTTATTCAAGAAAAATTCCCCTTAAAAAACTTCTTGCTTGTCAATTATATGGAAAATTTGTTCATCTTCATTTTGTCAATGAAAAAAGAAAATGGGAGATCATTATTGTTGATAAATCCCAATTTAATAAAATTGCTCCACAACTAAAACAACATCCAAATTTTATTTATGCCACTGGCTTGTACACCTTTTATATTAACATTGAAACGTTAACAAAATTGGATGTGTTTATTGATGATCGGAATAAACCAGCTAATGATTATAAAAAACTATCCACAATCCAATTTACAAAAAATGGTGACCATATTGTTAAAAATGACTATAAACATAAAGTGTTTATAGAATTAACATTTGCCAGTAAATTACGTGTTGAACTATATCCAAATAGCTTGCAAAAAGCACTTGAAAATCATTCATCAGATCTAACAGATAAAGCTAAAGCTGTCTTGGATTTTCTGAAAAGTAAAAATATTGAACACAATGTGATGCATGGTTCACAAAGCTAACAGCGAAGCTGAAGTTTAATCAAACCTTACTTTTAGGTAAAAATGTGAAACTTATTGTTTAAATTTAGAAATACCATTGCTATATTAAATAACAATGGTATTTTATGTTTGAATGAAATTGTAGCTGAAGTTGCGTAGTTGAAGCAAGTTGTACTGGACTAGACGATTTTAACATAAGCAAACTATCAAGTTAATTTGGATACAATTATTAAACCAATTGTCAATTTAATGAATGTTTAAATAGCCATCACATCAATCCAAAAAATCTTTTTGTACCAATAACATTTCTTCTATTTTTATTTCTTCTTTTATATCTGCTATTTGTTTTTTTATATTTGTATATTGTTGATAAACATCACGATAAGTTAGCGGTTTGTTTGAATTATTGATAATTGATTTCAATAAATCTGATATAGTTGGATTTGCATTGGTATCATCATAAATATAAATATCATTTTCCTTGTTATCAGAAAGGCTTAACCATATATTTTGTTTTAAAGCACTTCGTTTAATTTGTTTCAATGCTTTGTTCATTCTTTTTAAATTGAAATATTTATTTTTAAACACATCCTTTATGATGTAGGTGATAAGTACATATTTTATGAATAACAACAAGAAAACAAATATTTCACCCGCAAGTTTATCTTTATTATTTGTGTTTTCTATCCAAAATATAAATAAAATAAAAATAATAACAAAAACTATTCCTATTATCCAATTAAGATAATAAGGCGTTTGACGAAGAAGAATTTTAATCATTCTATAAACAAATTCTTTTTCTTCCAATTGTATTTTTAAATTTTTAATCTTTTCACTGCGTTCATGTTCATTCATCAAATCATCCAATCTAATTTTCAATTTATTAACCAATTAAAACTGCGTTTAACGTTTTTCCGTCATACAATGGGTTTTAACATATGAACATTTTATCACAACTTTTTTCTTGTTTGGATAAAATTGTTTTAATCTTTTTTAAAGGATTTCATTATGAACACTCATAAATCTGAAAATGAATTACAGATTGGCGATAACGACCAATATTCTGAACGTCTTAAATTATCTTTTTCAGATAATAATAAAATAAATATCCAAATGTCTATTGCTTGTGATGAATCTGGTGAAGGGCAATTTGTGTCCAAACAATTAACATTGGAACAGTTTGAAGAACTGGCTAAATTTTGCAATGAAAAATTAGCTCAAATGAAAGCCCAAAAAGCAGCCACAATTCAAAAAATCCAAAATCCAGTGATTGTAATCCAAAAAGATGAATTAAAATTGCAAATTCATTGCCACAAAAATTGGGAGCAACAACTTGCTTTCACATATTCACATGACACATCATATTTATCATTTTTTGCTGATGATGTCAATTTATTTATTGATTTGTCATTTGATGGATTTGGCTTGAATTTAAATGGCAATTCTGATTTAAATTATCAATTTAATGATTTCCATGATAAATTTGCTTATCTGATTGCTTACACAGTTTTGACACAACAACATGATAAATTCATGCAACTTATCCAATCTGTTCATGATGTTTTACCATTCAATAATTTGTATTTGGATAATCGCAATTGTGATCGGATTGGAACATGGCACACCAATATTTGGATCAATAAAAGTTGCTTTGAATTTTCAGAAGAAATGATAGATGTGCAATCATTTTTCAAAAAAATTGAATACATGTATGGTTTGAACAATATTGATGATGATTTTAAAAATGTAATTCATCAACATATTCCATATATTCCATTATTGGATAATGTGTTAAATGATGATGTGGAATTGAAAAAATTGCTGTTTGGCAATCCTGAAATCAATTTCATCAAAATTGGATGATATGTAATCTGAACTGATATTAAAAACACTACTACAACACAATCTGTCCATATCCAATATATGTGGTACAGATTGTGTTTCCATTTTACTTATTTTATCATTAGATTAATTCTAAACAACAAAAATTCTATTATAATCTATATATATCCAAGATGATATAGATTAAGTGGTTGCAAATTATAAACTAACACTAATTAATCATATCATTCATTTATTTTTAAAAGGTTTCAATTTTAAATGTCTAAATATAACTTACTCGCCATTTCCAAGCTTTCCAAAGACAACTCAACCAAAGTTTCCGCTATTATCTCTAACAAACATGGGAGCATTATTTCTTTTGGTTATAACGGATTGCCACGTGGAATGAATGATGATAATCCAGATTACCAAAATAAAGACTTGGATTTTGTAGATGAAAATGGATTGAAACTTCACAAATACGATTTGTTTGAACACGCAGAACGCAACGCATTATACAATTATGTTCGTGAAAACAGTAAGTTGGTTGAAGATGGTAATTACATCATTATGCCATCTATTGACAGTATGGAAGATGCTCGTTGTATTGCCAGTATTGGAGTAAAACAGGTTTATACACGTTATATCTCTGACAAAATTGTAGATGTAATGATGCATCTGTTTGAACAATGTGGTGTAACTGTGTCATTTATTGATGATTATTTCCAAGATTATCAACAAATGGTTAAGTGTTCCAATCACACTTTGAATAAATTGCGTCAATCAGTTACTCAATCCAATAAAATCAAATCTTTGTTTGATTGTTTAGATGAATTGTATTTAGATACTGAAACCACTAAATATTCTGCTATCTTTTCAAAAAACAATAGCCTTATCTCTATTGGTCGATTTGGATTTTCAGATTTATTACAATCTAAATTTAAAGAAAAATTAAATGATGAAGATAATACTGTTGAACAAAAATACAAATTGGAACAGTTAATCCAAAATCATCTATACTATAAATCCATTAATGACGAAAACCCGATCCAAGTTGGACAATCTGCTATTAAAAATGCAGTATATAACCTACTAACAGATAAAGTGGACTTTACAGATTACAAAATTGAAGTGTCTTTATCTCCATGTCTATTGTGCTATATTGGATTATTATCTTGTGGATTCCAACCTAAAAATATCCTTGTTAATACACAAGCATTGGAAAAAACTGCTAATATCAATACAATGCAACGATGGAAAAATGAACATGATGTTGGGCAAATGCTGGCGGAACTGATTGCTTAAATTATTATAAATACATTAAAACGAACACCAGCTTAAATTAATCTTAAATAGGTGTCTTAATGCATTTGCCAAGTACAAATTATTATATTATCAATAATTTATGGTTTATGAATGTTTATTTACATAAATCTAAATTACAATGTGTTTTTTACATATTAATCCATCTTGGCAAATGAATTATATTAAGATTTACACTAATATCATTAGAAAAGCACGGAAACGAAACGAACTGATTGAATTGGATTATTCGGAAAATCATCATGTTATTCCACGTTCCATTGCAAAACACTTCTCTCAACCGAGTAAAGCTGAAAACTCATCAAATTTAGTTAAACTGACTGCTAAAGAACACTATATTTGTCATTTGTTATTGGTAAAAATTACACAAAAACGTTATCAGAACTTTAAAGCTATTAAACATAAAAATGTCAAGCGAATTTTGTCACATTATAGAAGCATGATGTTTGCTTTTAATATGATGAAGAATGCAACAGCAAACAAAAATCAATCTCGTTTAAAAATAAATAAAAAATCAGCATTATTTGAAACTATAAAAAGTGAACATGCACAATTACTTTCTGAATCAAACACCATTTACACTAAAGAAAAAGTGGAAGAAATGGCTAATTTTTATGTAAAACATAATATTACCGATAAAAATAAGGAGATATTTTGTCAGCATTTCAATTGGCAATTATCTATGATTCATCTTCGTACATTATTTTCTAAATTCAATATTTCTATTTTAGCTAAGAAACGTGAATTGCAATCGCCAAGTTTTTATTCTTTGGATGAATTTTATGAATTCTTAAAGATAAAAGGTTTTGATTTAGACAAATTACAAAATAGAGCTGGTGTTTCTTATTCACTTGAAACTATTTTTAACTGGTATAATTTGTATAAAAAGTCTGAATTCAATTGGGATAAATTTTGCCAACAGGCAAAGAACATAGTGAACTTTATCATGCCCACATCAAAACAAGCTATGTGCAAATTATTTTCACGTTATGGCTTGACCATAAAAATGAAACCAAAGAATTAAAAATATCTTTGATTTCATTTTTATCCATATGTTTTATCCAAATGCGCCATTCACGGATAGTGGGAAGTCAGGGTTTCATTTTATGATTGTGTTTACTATTATTCTCTTGTTTTAATTCGTTTGATATATTGGTAACGAAGTCATTTAGTTCTTTTGATGTTTCAATAATATGTAAGTCATTATTTTTTAAATCGTTAACTTCAATCATAACATGTTCGGCTAAATTATCATATGCTAAAGAATATTTTTTATTAAAATCTTCCAATGTCATCCCAATTTTATCTGCCATAAAGTGTGTTATAGCTGATTCTAATGTTTGTTCAAGACCCATTTTACCATTTTCTTGATTGAGATTTAAAATATCCTGTTGATTCTTATCTATATGTTCAACAATTTGTGGATATTCACGAAATAAATCTTTTGTTATATCTAAGAAAATTAGTCTAAATTCATTAACAGGTGAACTTTGATTTAAATCAATAACACTAATTCTTTCACCTTCTCTATATGCCTCTAAAAACAATCTGTTATCTATTAATTCAGCTTCAATATTGTAACCTTGTTTGGTAAATGGTTTCACATCATTATTTACATTGTCTTCAATATTGAAGGCAAACTCACGAATTACCTCGTCATTATAAATCATAGTAGGTGTAACACTTGAATCAAATTTCGTATTAGAATCTCTATAATTTATATTAATTAATTGTTCCATGATTGTGGAGTCTGGTATATTAACACACGTATCATGTTCAGGTGCTAATCCAATAGCTTCTTCAAATTCCATCAGTTTATTAATATTTGGATTTGGTTTTTTAACAAAAAAATCACTTTCTAAACATTCTTGATAAATTTTATTTAATTCCATATTTCTTCAACCTTTTGTTCTTTTTAGTCATAATAGTTATTGGATATGATATGATATATTGATTAATAAATGCTCTTATCATATTGTTTTATTAATTTGCTATTATGTGATGATTATATGGATATTTTAACAAATATATGGAATATATGTTTGAATTTTTAAAATTGAATATTACATGTTATAATCCAGTTGTTATTTAAAAAACAGAATGATTAATTATTTAAATTCTTTGTCTAATTAAATATTGATATATATATCATATATTTAATTACATAATTACAATTTAATAAAAACAATAGATGATAGGATACAACAAATATGATTCACAGCAACCAGAAACCTTTATTTTCCCAGTACAACGCAATGAATATTAAAAGTAAAAACAACCAGTCCAATATTGCACTATTATTAAACAAATATGGCGCATTATCATCAATTGGATTAGAAAGTAATTCACCTTTCTATTTATCTTATATCCAGAAAATGTTGTTTGATTTTGCTGTTAATCATCCTAAAATTAACTTATCCAATTCTGATCATTATTTATTATGTAAAGCTATTAATTCATTACAAGCAATCCATTATATTAATGCAACACAGATACAAACAGTTGTTACGCAAACTATTCATCCTGATATTAAAAGTAATGTGGTATCTTTTTGTACTGCCAATAATATTGATTTAATTAATTTATCTGATAAAAATGGTTTATTGATAAATTCTATTAAATTGAATAAATTTAAAAATTTATTTGCTATCTTGGATTCATTAAGGTCAGTTGATAAATTATTGGTAGATAATCCATCTATTAATCCAAATACTGATAAACAAACAGTTGATAATTATGTAGCCTGTAGTTCCTACAATTCCTGTGGCAACTACGTTGCATTATTTGGGAAAAATGACGCATTAATGGCAATTGGATATGATGGTGTTCCTAATGTTATATATCACAAACTAAAACAAAAACAATCTGCTTTTTATTCTTTTTGTCAATCTATTTATGATTATGACCGTCCAGTTTTAAAATCATTATCTAATTTAATTAAAACTGGAACTGTTGAATCTATGAATCAACCTATTACATCATTAGCTATTCAGAACTTGGTTTATAATGTTTTATCTGATGTGTTAGGTGATGGTTATTTTATCCAATTATCTGCACCACCTAATCCAAGTGATTATATTGGATTGTTATCTTGTGGCATTCCATCCACACATATTAAATTAGACTTGGAATCAAATAATATTGAAACCAAGTTAGAATTGGATGAAGATGTTGAAAACAACAAAATATATCAGTCTATATCAAAAATAATGAATCGGTTTAATATCTAATCCAAATTTAATATTCTTAACGTATTTTCATGTTGTAACATTATTGTTTGTGTTATATTGAAAGCAATTTTATTGAACATTATGGTTTGTTACATTGGTTAATTTAAACATATAATGAATATTGATGATAATGTTCATTATATCAATTAAACATTTAAGATTGTAGATAAGGACTCAGTTATGATGACAGTAAATAAACTTTATGATTGGTTATCTGAACAGCGAAAATTATATATTGAATCAGCAAGCTTAGATAAATATGATGGTTTTATGATTATTCCACAATTTGTTTGTCATGATGGTACTGAAATCAGCATCCAAGCATCCCCATTCCATTCATGTGAACGATTTGCATCTTCTGGTAAAGATTTAAAGACACCTGAAGATGCACGACAGTACAAAAGTTTTGAGATTTCAATGATTGAAAAGCAATGCAACAATAAATATAAACTGATTAATGTTAATAGTTTGAAAACAGGTGGTTTTATTGTTTCATATTACATTCCTATTGAAGATATTGTGGCAGAAATCAATTCACATAATGGCTAATTAGATTTTGTAGCGGTTTAATTCATCTGTCATTTTAAATAATTTTAACATAGTGTAAACACAAAAAAACTTAGATTGGGGTATAATTCATTTCATCAAATAGCTTCAAGTTGTTTATGTTTATACAAAACAACATAAAAGTGTAATTGTCATATTCTCATATATTTTTAGAAAGAAAACTTTTATCATGTTTTTTAATCAAGCTCAAATTATTGGTTTTATTGGTAACGATCCGCAAATTAAAGAACTCCCAAATGGTAATAAAATTGCCATGTTTTCAGTAGCAACTGAAAAAAAATTCAAAAACAAAGATGGTGAGTTAATCACTAAAACAACATGGCATCAATGTGTTGCTTATGGCAAACTAGCAGAAAAAGTGGTTATCCCTTATGTAAAAAAGGGTAGTCATATTCAAGTTATTGGGGAATTGGAAAAACAAGAATTTACTAATAGTAAAGGAATTGAGGTGCAAACTTACCAAATCAATGTGGCAAGTGTTACATTGTTATCAACAAACTCAAAAAATGGCAATACCAACCCCCAAGCTGGGAACAATAGTGCTGGTGGTCAGGTGCAACAGCAAAGTCAAAATAACGATGATGATATCCCCTTTTAAATCCAGTCTCAATAACAGTTAATTGCAAATATTTTAAAATGAAAAAATCACAATTATTGAGTCTTGACAGTCTCGACAAACAGTAAATAATCGGTTATTATTTGTCAAATTGTTTTGCTTAATTGAAATTATGTCTAAATATTATAATGCGGTAAAAGTTAAGTTAACTGATGAAAATCAAATATATTGGTTGAATTATGTTCGTGAGATATTTTTATCAGAGTATGAATTATTGAAAACCAATTCTAGTGTTCAACTAAAATCATTTACAGGACGTGAATTATCACATTGTTTTCGCGGACATTTTGTTAAAAAATTAGCAGAATTAACCAATAAAAATTATAACGAATGGGAATTGAATAATCGTTTCAGATATTTCAAAATGTTTTCAATGCATTTAAGACAAGATTTTAACTCATTGAATTACAAACAAAGAATTGTTGATATTTTGGAAAAATATAATTTTGATTTAAAAAAATCTAACAAAGAAATACGCGAAGAATTGATAAAACTCAATTTATATCCGACAAAACAAGAATTAATGAATATTATTAGAAGTAAAAATAACAACAATTCATTATCATTATTACAAAATTATTATCAAAATGGTTTCTCAATTCCCTTAGATTTTACATTAGGACAAGACAAACAAACCATACTTCATCCAGACGAAAAACAGCCAGTTTTTCATATCAATTTAAATGGGAATTGGATTTGGTTTGATTTTAGAGACAATATAAAATTTCAATATATCCAAAATAGAATTAATAGTGATAAATTTGTGCGTTTTTGTAAACCTAAATTCATTTTAGATGAAAATGAAAATTGGTATTGTATTTTAGCAATCGAATCTGACAATAATGACAACAGAGAAAATAATGAAAAAAACAGTTTAGTCTACCCACTTGCTGGTGTGGATATTGGACAAGTCAAACCTTATTCTGCTGTTATTTTAAATAAAGATCAAACAAACTTAAAAGCATCATTGGTTTCAAAGGAATTAACAGCAAGTAAAGAAACAAAACTAATCAATAGTAAGCTTGAACGAGTAAAAGAGCATTTGTCCAGTATTTATAACAAGATAAATGTGTATGAAAACATTATTAAAAATAATAAAAATCAAGAATTTACAACTCAAATTATACAAAAACTTGAAGAAAGAAACAGAGAAAAAGATGCTTTACGTAGAAAACGTAAAGAATTGCAAAAACGAAAATCTTATCTCGTTGCCAGAGATTTAATGAGACAATTGATTTTTTTCAATGTGAAAAAAGTGAACATTGAACGTTTAAATTGGGTTGAACATACTGGCGGAAGTTGGGATTTTAGTCAACAACAAGATATTTTAGAGCAAAAAGCCATTGAACATGGCATTAAAGTAACAAAAATCTACGCAGCCAATACATCAAAAGAAAACCCGTTTACTAAAAAACGATCGTTGGGTAAGGCTGATGCAAAAACAAGAATGGTACAATTTTCCGGTAAAAAATACCAAATAGATCGTGATATTTTAGGTGCAATCAATATTGCTTTACGAGATAAAAATAATCAATTTAAATTAAAATATAATGAGAAAAAACTAAAAACAATGATAATTATATAATAAATATGTGGAAAAAAAAGGTTGACAACTGATATTGTAATATGGTAAAATTAGTAGCGTAGCGGATTTAATCAGAGTTTAAATCCCGCTCATTCTTGGTGAAATATACTGAATGAACTTATAACATAAGAACTTTATTATTAGCAAAATCAATAATTGTGCCGTTGGCCGTTGGCACAAATTGCGATTTTGTCTTTATAAAGCAAACTTATCTACTCTAACTTAGAACTATTAAAACCAGTTTAATCATAATTGATTATGCTGGTTTTAATAGTTTGTTATTTACCACAAAATATTTACAAATTTTAACCATATTTTTATTGACAATCATAGTTTTTCTATATATAATTCAATATGTAGTACATGATAAAACCTCCTTTCATAAAGATTCATTCAGCACAATTTACTCTCATAAGTTATGAATCTGTCTCCTTTGTTAAGTACAACAAATCCAGTTTTTCCTTTTGATTAACTGGATTTGTCATTTTTTAGATTCTACTTGAAATTTTATAATCAATAATTGGAAAGAAAATATTTTAATTGATTACAAATAGATGAAATCTGTGAAAATTAAACTAATTTCATATTGCAGATTACATAATTTTTCATAATATAAGTTGAAATTGATGGTAATTCAAAATATAATTGGATAATTTATTTATGTTTATGTACAATGCTACCATATCATTAATTCACATATTAATATCGTGTGTTTATATTTTGTGCATTGTAAAATATATATTTGTTTGAAAAGAACCATTATGTCAGAAAATAAAACCAATAGAGCTTATTCATTAAAACATCATTATGATTTATATGTAAAGATCAAGCAATCTATGGGTTCCAATTCATTACGTGGAAAATATGATGAGTTTTATCCTTTATTTCTGAAAGCGTTTGAACAACATAAGACAATGGCAATGCAGTTATTATTTATGTTACGAGATATTAATGGAGGTTTAGGGGAACGTGAATTGTTCCGAAAAACATTGTTGGATTTAGAAAAGAATGATCCAAAATTGATTATTAAGGTTCTTCGATTGATTCCCAAATATGGGCGTTGGGATGATTTAATGATTTTTCAAAATCCAAAAGTCCAATTTCAAGCCATTCGTATTATTGCTCGTGGTTTAAAAAATCCAAAAACGAAAGGTCTGGTGTCAAAATGGCTTCCAAGAAAACCTAAAAATCAAACTGAACGTGTGTTATTAACTCGATTACGCAGTTTCTTAAAATTAACACCTAAACAATTTCGCCAATTATTGGTTTCCAATTGTAAGGAAGCAGAAGTTGTTGAACAATATATGTGTGCAAAACAGTGGGATAAAATTACATACAAACTAGTCCCATCATCTGCAATGAAAACATATTACAACACCTTTAAAAAACAGGACGGCAAACGTTTTCAAGAATATTTAAATGAAACACTTGGAAACAAGAAACCAGCCAGTACATTAAATATTAAAAATAATGAAAAACTGGATATGGATATGATGAAACTGGAATTAAAACATTATTCTGATGTTTGGACAGCTATTCAAAAGCCTAAAAAACACCATAACAACAAAAAATCCAAATCTTCTATTTAAATTTATTCAGTTAACATTAGTAACGTTAATTAACGCTATTAAATTTATTAATCATCCACATCACTACTACTATATTAATGATGTGGATGGTTATTTTTATGTAAATTTTACATTTACTACAATTATTTATCACTTGGATATTTTATAATTCAATTATTGAATAACCAATCAACTGGAAAGTTAAAAATGAACACATCTGAAATTGCACAACTTATGGACAAACATGATATTAAAACGTTTTCCAATATGGATGATTTAAATGCGGAAATTGGTTATGAATTATCCATATTAACTAGTTTTAAATTTGAAATGGGCAACAGTTTTCAAATGAAACAGTATGTTTTTGCTTTTCCTGCTGAAAACCTTATCCAGTTCATTAAAGATAATCCGTCTTACCAAAATAATGAAGTGGAAGATGATATTGATATGTCCGCATTGTTGGACGTAGAGGAAATCCAAGAACAATTTAAAACAGAAAAACTGGATAAGTTGTTTGAAAATGGTGAATACAATTTCCACTTTTATTTACTTGATATGGAGGATGCTGAAGTAGAAGGTGTATTACTTATGACACAATAAGTCCTATCCACCTATTTTATATAGAAACAGACGGTGATATTTAACTATTACCGTCTGTTTTTTATTTTTATTTTCACTTATAATTACTTGTAATAGCAAAACTTCAAAAGGATAATATCATGGATAACTGGATTTCTGTTAAAGATAAAACACCACAAGAAAATGGATATTATATTGTTTTTAATGGTGTGAAAGTGTTTCCTTCATATTTCATGAAAGAATTGGATGATATGGCGTTTGTTGACACACCTAAATCCCATCCAGTCACACACTGGCAACCATTTCCAAGTCCGCCACATGAGTGATTAAGTTTAACTCATTGGCAATGATTAGTAAGAAGTAGCTATGCCACGAAGCGCAGTGTCAAAGATCTTAACGTAGTGATAGCAAATAAAGTAGCTGTGTTGATAAACGTAAAGCAAAGTAGTGTAGCCAAAGTACAAAGTAAGGAAAAAGCCAAGTAAGTTAAATTACTTGGCTTTTGTTGTGTTAATAGAACATTGTTTGATAATATTCAGGAATCAAATCTATTTTTTTATTTTTATTAAATAATTGGACAATATATTCTTTGATTTTCAGATCATTTCCATTAATATTTCTTAATAGTTTGATGTAATGTACGTCTTGAATGATTTTTTTAAACAAATCACGATTCATTATGTCTACATAATCATATGGATTATTAATGAAGTCACTATCCAATAAGAACATTAATATATCTGCATCAAAATAATAATCCTGTTCAGACAGTTCAACTTGAACGCATGAACCACCACTATATTTGTTTGGTTGATAGATAGTAATGTTTTTCAAATTTTTATGTGTGTCAAAATAACCATCCCAATCCAAAATCGTTTTATTACCATGTGGTACATATTGTTGGTTACTATTGTATTCCAAAATGAATGGTTTGTCATCTGAACTATTTACTAATGGTTGCAAGTCAATAATCCATTTTTAATTTGGTTTCTTGGATCGCTTATAGATAAAATCACATGGTTCTTCATATGATTCACCAAAAACAATCCAAGTATGTTCTTTATCATTCAATGTGCCACATACTAAATGATATTGATAATGGTTATCACCATAGTTTGTTAACTTTTTAGTTTTTTCATGTGATAGTAACAATTTGGATAAAGACGATAAGGTTTGATTTTTCTTGGGTAGTTCATGAACAATTTGATTAATATTTTCACTTAACCAATCGTAAACTAATTCTTCTTCAGATTTTTCAATATCTTTGTTATCTTCACTAGTTTGAAGTTGGATTGTTCCATTGGATGGATTTTTTTGATTTTCTGTTGTTTCATTATATTGGTTATTGAAAATATTAGTAATCCGAGTAACCTTTTCAAACATGATTGTCTTTCCTACTTTCATTAAAGATTTTTGGTTTGCAATAAATTGATTATATCAAACTAACAAGTTTTCTTAAGTGAATTAATGTAAAAATAGGTTTATAATATAAAAAATCCAACCATATCTTAAATTATAGATATAGTTGGATTTTATGGTTAATTTGTTAGAACATCACTTGATAGTGTTTGGGAATCAAATCCAACTTTTCATTTTTCTTAAACAGCGAAACAATATGTCTTTTAATATCAAAACAATCTTCACTATTTAAGATTTCCATCAATTGATTGGTGTTTTTTTGGATTTTTTCAAATAATTCCTTGTTTGTATTATTCACATAACGATATGGATAATCAACAAAATCACTATCTAAAAGGAATAATAAGATATCTGCCTCAAAATAATATCCATCATGAATTTTGATTAGCTCTTGATTTATTGTGGTGTAATATTCTGGTTTTTGGTAGACAACCACACCTTTCAAGTTCGACTTGGATTGCAAATATTCTTCAACATTTGGAATGGTTTTATTACCATATGGTACATATTCAGGATGTTCGTTATAATCCAAGATGGCAATATGATTACTCACATCATCCAAGATTGGTTGTAAGTCAATAATCCATTTGATATCTTCTTTCTTTTCATATTTTTCATAAATAAAATCACAAGTAACATGATAATCTTTATCCGCACCTACTACAATCCAAGTATGATCTTTCCCATTTAGTTCACCACAAACGATATTTCTTTTAAATCTTCTGGAATAAAAATCTTTCCCCAATAGATCTGCCAATCTATATAATTGAATTAATTCATAAAACTGTTTGTGTTGTGATACAGAAATACACATTGTTAACAAATCAGATGAATCTGTGTTGACATTTTTTAAATCCAGTTCAATAGAATTGATTGTTTCGTTTAATACCTCAAAAATTTGTTCTTCTGCACTTTTTTGAACTGTAACTTCTTCTGTTTTATTTTCAGATTCCACTGGTTTTTCTGATGTAGTTAGTTTTGTATTGTCATCAGATGTTTTACTACTAAACAAATTGGATAAAAACTTTAACATGATAAATTTACCTTTAAAAACTTGGATGCGATAGTTTAAATACTACCATATCCAAGTTAATACTGTTGTTAATAAAAGTTAATGTTAGTTATTTTTGTGATAAATGATATAGTTGAATATTTTTAAAAGCATAATCTGATAATAATTACATTCATCTAATATTATAAAAGACAAAAGCCACATTGAATCCAGTGTGGCTTTTGATTATTACTTAGTTATTTTGAATCTTGAATAATTTGGATATTTTTGATTCTGTCTTCAACATCTTTTTTTATCACATTATCAAACTTTTCCTTTATTTTTGAATATTCTTTATCCATTACTTCAATATAACGGTCTATTACAGTTTGATATTGTTGGGTGATGTCAAAATTGGTATTGTTTACCCAATCTATCTGATTCATTTCACTGTGAACAGCTTCTTTTAACAAGTTAAATCGTGTCATCATATCCAATATTTCAGTATCCAATTTGTACTCATAACCAATCGTTTTAAAACTGTTTTTAATAAGTTCAACTTGGTTGATAAGTTCTTCCACTTTACTAATATCTGGTTTTGGGATTTGATTTTGATATGGTTGTGCTTGCCCATCTAAAACAATATGTTTTTGTTTTTTAAAATAATGTTGCAATAATTCAAGAGCAACACGAGAAATCATTAAAACTATCCAAAAGACTATCCAAATAACAGAAAAATTAAATAAAACATCTCTTGGATTCATATTTTGAACATCTTCTGATCCATTTTCCATTGAATTATTTAAAATTGTTTTGGGAAATGGCATGGTTACAATAGTATCTTTCAATACAGTATAATCATTAGGAACTGTACCATCATATTCTGACATAACTTTTGATACAGATTTAACTTGCATATCTTTTTCCATTGCAAATTTACTGAAATATTGTTCAATTAGTTTGACATTTTTTTGTTTATCCACGTCTGACAAACTGCCCCATATTTCCTGAAACAACTCATCAAAGTTATAATTATCAGTCTTCATAATTCTGATTGTTTTATATTGGTCTTGGATGTAGGAGGCCTTTCCAACATAAAAATGATGATTATTTATAATAGAATAATCAGCATCAAGTATTTCTTGATTTTCTAGTAAATTTAATATTTTTTCTTTTAATTGATATATTTGAAGAAATGTATCATTTATTACATGTGTTTTATTAGGCTGAATATAATCCAAACTTCGTTCAATATCATCTGTTGTGTAAAACAAATTAAAATAGCTAATATTATCCATAATTAATTTATAGAAAGATTCTGGTTGTTTTTTTACTGTTTCTATATCTTCCAAAATTTGTTTAGATAGTTTTTCATATGGCTCAATTTTATAATGATACTCATTACCATTTAATATATAGTGACACTCTATTCTAGGATTCATGTTTTCTGTTGAATAACCTACTTCCTTTACAACACATGGTGTCACAGTGAATATTTTAGTATCCACTTTTATTTCAACTGTTTCTTTTATGTTTGGTTTGTTTACAGAATCAGCAAAAGTCAAACTGGATAATCCAAGTATTGCAACACACATAAACAATTTATTTATCCATTTATTTTTTATCATATGCAGTCCTTAATTGTTGTTCATATTCATTAATCTTATGTATCACTTTGATGTTGTTAAGTAATTAATTATTTTATAAACAAACTCACATTGTCAATTTCATGTTTAACATCATTATCAACAATATCATCAAACTGTTTTTTAATGTTTAAATATTCATTATCCAATTTTTCTACATAACTATCCACAACAGTTTGATATTTTTTAACAAGTTCTGGATTTTTATTGTTTTGCCAATCAATCTTATTAATTCTGGCATAAACAGTATCTTTTAAAAATTCAAATTTTACAAAAATAGAATCATCAACTTCATAATTAATCACTTTAAAACTATCTTTGATAGATTCAACTTGTTTTGTTAGTTTAACTACTTCAGACATGTTTGGTGAGCAATTTTGTTTAACTGGATTATTGTTCAAAGTTGTTAGATTTTCTTTTGGTGTTGGTGTACTTGGATTTGTGTTGTTTGGTTTAACTGGAGTTTTGTATTCTAAATGAAGACAAATAGCAAGTCCAATAACCCATATACAGCAACTTAAATTGACAAAAAATTTAATATTCCCTGTTATATATGATATTAAAAATAATATAGTTATAATTAAGCTAATATTAAAAACAGATATGTTACATTGATTATTGTGTTTTTTTGACATTATATTTTTCCTTTTAATTTTAATAGATATTATTAATCCAATTAACACCTATCTAAATTTTCATGTTTTTCCTTAATTAGTACAAATCGTTTCAAACATAATATGATAGTTAAAGCAGACAGAATTATTAATCCAAGATATAATTGTAATTGATAATAATCTTCACTTTGTTTTTTATTCTTTTCTTCTATTCTGCGTACAGTATTTTTTAAATTTTCATTTTCTTGTTTTAAATTTGCATTTTCAAACTTTAGAATTGCATTATTAGAATCAACCTGTAAAACTTCTAACAAAATTGTTAATTTTTCAAGTTCATTGTTATCTTGTTTAACCTGAGTCTTACTAGTTCCGCTATTTTCACTAGTTGTACTAGATGATATATTAGTAGCACTGGATATGGAACTTAATCCAAGTGTTACTAAAATCACAAACAATTTATTCATCCAATTTGTTGTTATGCACCTCATATATTTCACATCCACCTTTACCTTATTTTGACTAAATAACCGCACTATCATGTTACATGGTTCACATATAACAAAATTTTACTTATTAAAACCATTTTTGTCTTGAACAATATGGCTACATTGTTTTATGATTCATCATTATATTAGATTTTCATTAAATTAGTCAAATTTTGGATTAAATATGTCAAGTAAATTTTCATTTGAGCAACTGGAAAAATACATAAGTTATAAAGATTTTTACATGGACAATTATGATGAAAATGTAAAGTGTTTTCATAAAGTCCAGTTTAAAAATGTGTTTTTGAATATATTGAAAAACACATTAGAACATGATTATGACAAACTGGTTTTGTTTGGTAAAGAAGTAACACCAAGTGAAGCAGTTAACCTAATCCAAAAAGCACAAAATCAACAGTTATCTGAAACATCATTGTGCAACTTAGTATATGATGGAACACATGGATGTTTTGAAATTCTGATTTATCCTAAAACAATTTTTGGCTGGATTGTGTTCTTCACATCACCTGCAACTATTAAATTTAATAATATTCAATGTTGATTGGATATGTGTTTAACTTGGATTGTTGTTTTGTTATAATAATGACTTGTTAATTGTTTCACACTTATTTGTGTGATTGTTTTAGCCACGCTATAATCTTTGGAATTAAGGAGTTTTATTATGTTTATTTTGGAAAAGTATGAAAATTGGGATGAGGTAAATGTTGGACAAACCTACTATTCCAATGTCACCTTTAAAGATGGTTTCTTAGAAACACTTCAAAGAACACTGGAAGAACAAAATAAGAAATTGGTTTTGTTTGGTAAAGAAATGAATTCAACAGAAGTGGTTGATTTTTTGAAAAAAGCTCAATCACAACAATTATCACCCACCTCAAGATGTCATGTGTTTGATTGTGTTTCCGATAATGGATATTTTGAAATTATTGTGATTTCTGAAGATGATGAGGACACATTCCAAGTTAATCTTAACTTAACTGATATTACTAAACCAATGGTTTATGTGTCAACTAAAACAACGGTTTATGTAACAATTTAATTTAGTAACATATGTAATATATAAAATCCAAGTTAATCTTTAACTTGGATTTTTTTACTTTATTTAGCTGTTATTATTTCAACCAAATAGCTTTCAGTTTATAGATATTAACTTATTATTACAATATTTGTGTTGATTTTGGATTCCTGTTTTAAGTGGTTTAACATTGTACTAACACAAATAAATGATGGTTTTGATATAATCCAAATTGTAACAACTAGCAATTAACACAAGGATTTTAATCATGCAACCAGCCAACATTACTTTTTCTTTTTCATCTTTTTTGCAAACTGGTGATGATGGGATTGCTAGATTGGATTCAGTTTGTCAATATTTAAAAAATAGATTATGGGATGCCAATCCAAATATTGCTGTAAATTGGCATGGTGTTGCATTGGATGATGACTTTGTGTCTTCAGAAATATCCGTAGAACATATTGTTAACCAAAAAAGTTTTGATGAACTAATGGCTGATATTAAATCTGGATTGTTCGATTCAGATTTCAATGAATATCAATAATCTAATTTAATAAATAGTTTAAATTAACACTAAAACATTTAATATGTTTGGTTTAGAATGATAAACAATTGATTATAAATGTTCAATATTTTTAAAACTTGGATTATGTGTTATTAAAATAGTGTTACATCATTATATATAACACTGTAAGTCTAGTGATTAATATTTTAGCTTTGCACTTTGGCGTATCCGTTTTTGTAAGCTTTATTATGTAAAATAGAATGTCTGTATTGTCAGTTTATAATCCTCGTTATCCACGACCACTTCTTCAGTCATATCTTGCGCTTCGTTGACAACCTGATGATAGAACGATTTAATATCTGTGTCATAGTTGTATTTATCTTGTTTGAACTCAATCAATGAAATATATCCAGTTGTCAAATACTTACGTAATTCAAGATTATTCATCATTAAGTCATATAACTCTTTACCACCACATATGACTATCTCGTTAACATTGTCATTGTCATGATCATTGTTTTCTAATTGATGTAATAATTGGATTAAATCAGATAGGTTATAGTATTCAACATTATTATTCTTATCTTGATTTTTTGGATTTTTGGTTAATGATATCAGATGTCTGTCTTTTAAAACAATATTATTTTGTATTAATCCTTGTACTGTCTTATTTCCCATCACAATATGTTTTCCAAGTGTTTTAGATTTGAAGAATGCCAAATCTTCTTTAATTTTCTTGGATTGCCAGGGCATATTGCCATTTAGACCAATTGCTCCAGTTTCCTTTTCCATTGCCACTATAAATTGCATAATCAAATAACAAAAATCAACATGATTAACTTAATTTATTAAATAAACTGGATGATTTAAATGGCTAACCTATTTTTTCATTATTTATTAAAAGATGTTAGATTAAGAATATTTTGAATTAAGTTTTACCTATATTAATCCAAGATTAACTACATTTCACATTTTAGTTGTTATAATGTAAATACTGATTCAGTTAATTGAACAACATCAGTAATCCTATTTTGAAATTAAGGAGAACAACATGATTGCAGCATAATATTTTCATACTACTTTTGTAAAGATATAAAATGTAAAAACCATGAAGCACTCGGAATTTTTTCCAAGTGCTTCATGGTTTTATAATTAGTTAAACATATTATTTTTTTATTAAACCTGATTTACAATAACAGGCATATTTGTTTTAATATCTATGATCATATGTATATGACGTATCAGAAATGAATAATTCTAAAACAAAAATTAAATTAGAATCTCCTTATTCTAAAGATTGGGAAGTTGGTTATTTAGTTACTAATAAAGAAAATAGAAAACTATTATTTTGTGCAATGGTAATAATCAAAAAAGAAGTAGCACCCAATACGCTAGGTACAAATTAGCTGTTAAATTAGGTAGATATTTAACCAAAGATGAAACAGTTGACCATATAGATAATGATAAGACAAATGATGATATTTCAAATCTACAAATTCTATCCAGACGTGATAATATTTGTAAATCACAGAAGAAACCACCATTAACAGCTATTTGTTTTATATGTGGTAAATCTTTTAACGTGCGAAGAAATTTAACAGTTGAAAAAAGACTAAAATATGAAAACAATGAATTGTGTTGCAGTCGTAAATGTGGATATAGAAAAACTAGTATTAGTTTGAAAAATAAATAACTTATTTCTTTTAATTAATTTAATACCTCTTCTGAAAAAAGATTATTATCTGAAATCAGATGTTAGATATTTAAATTCATCTTCAAAAGTTTATTTTACATGATAATAACGATGCAGCTTTTATTGATAAAAAAATAAATACCAAGTAAAAATTACACTAGTATATTTATATTAAATTGTATTCAATCATTACATAAATTTACAAAAAAATAGTTGCATTATGTGAAAGATTGAATTATAATGTTTTCATTGATTGGGGAGGGTAGCTCAGTGGTTCGAGAGCAGGCGACTCATAATCGCTTGGTCGCGGGTTCGAATCCCGCCCCTCCCACCAGAATCCAAGAACAGCTAAAACTAATTTAAACTGGTTTTAGCTGTTTAGCTTTGCGCTTGCTGTCTACACTGCTGTGCTTTGGCAAAGATACATTGTATGGCGTAATGATTTTATTTTGATATATGAACAATCCACTCATCTAATAATTCATTGATGGATTTCAAGTTAAATCTTAACTGTTGTCAATATTCACTTACGTTAATCATTCATAAATAAATAAAAATAAACCTCATCTTTAATGTGAGGTTTTTATTATTATATAACAATTGAAATTAATACATGATTCATATATTAACGTAAACTAAACATCCAAGTTATCCAAAATATTCTGAATATTCTTTTCAGTTAGCGGATATACAATATGGATGTGTTTTTTTAGTTTTTTCGCAAAATCATCAACATTATCATGTTTAATAATATTTGTTCCATGTTCATCAGTAAATAAATCTTCTACATCATCCAGTATAACAATATGTTGTGTTTTATCTGTTCCAGTCATATCAATTTGATGATTTAAACAATATTGTTTTATTTCCAGATATCTTGATTTAAGAGGAAAATTTGGTGTAACATCGAAAGAACTTACAATATCAAACAGTTCATTGGATTTTAATTGTAAATAATCAGCCAATTCATCAACAGAAAAATGGTTACGCCATGATGTTGTAAATACGATATGACAATTACCTGAAGTTTTTTCTTTTAAGGATTTAATTAGTTTAACTAATACATCAGTTTGTGAAAAACGATCTTTTCCAGTTTGCCAATGTGTATGTAACACGCCATCAAAATCAAGAAAAATATAAGTCTTATTTGGATTATCTAACATATTCCCAAACTCCTTTTAACCAATAATATACACCAAGAATCATAATTCCTAATAAAATATTAGCTAATTGTCCAGTTAACAACAACCAAAATGGAGGAACAATCAACAATAAGCTATATCCACAGTATCCTACGTAAAATTTAAGTTTTAACCAACTATCATATTTATTCACATTATCCAAGTTACTAACTTTGTACATAAAAAAAGGATACAACATAAATAAAAAAGTAACAATATTATTTAAAACAGTTGTGTCTATATGTTTCATATATTATTCAATCTGTAAATTCAATTATAAAAATCTATTGTAACTAATTTCAATAATTATATAGGTTAATCAATGTAAATATATAACCTATTATATGTAAATATTTTATATAAGTTTTTACCTGTATTTATTAATTATTATATTCAAAGCTGTGTATTTATTAATGATTAAATTATGTACTGCATTTTGCGTCTAAATCTATATATTATTATAAATATTGAGATTTTTATAATAATGAGATGTGCTTCATTTTTTGCAGGCGTAGGGGGTATTGATATTGCTTTTGAACAAGCTGGATTTGAGATTGTATATGCAAATGAATTTGATAAGTTTGCAGTAGAAACATTCAAAGCAAATCACAAAGTGCCTATAGATCATCGTAGTATTATAGATGTTCAGGTAAATGAAATACCTGATTTTGACGTTATGTTAGCAGGTTTTCCTTGCCAAGCATTTTCTATTGCAGGTTACAGGAAGGGCTTTGAGGATAAGGGACGAGGGGATCTTTACTTTGAGTTAGAAAGAATTTTCATTGAAAAACAGCCACAAATTATTTTCTTGGAAAATGTAAAAAATTTAATAAATCACGATCATGGAAAAACATTTGAAAGTATCAAGCAATCCCTAATTGATAATGGTTACTATATAAAGTATAAAGTTTTAAATGCATCTGAATATGGCAATATCCCTCAAAACAGAGAACGTATTTATATAGTCTGTTTTAAAGACGAAAAGCTAATGAGTCACTTTCAATTTCCATCAAAAATTAATCTTACTACAAAGATTTCTGATATGTTAGAAGATGAAAGTATGATTGATAAAAAATACTTTTATACAGAAAAAACTCCATTTTTTAATAAGTTAGTAGAAGAAATTAAAGACGCTAAAACACTTTATCAATGGCGCAGGCAGTATGTAAGAGAAAATAAAAATAACTTATGTCCCACATTAACTGCAAATATGGGAACAGGTGGACATAATGTTCCATTGCTTAATGTTCAAGGCAAAAGAAATACAATTAGAAAATTAACTCCAAGAGAGTGCTTTAATTTTCAAGGTTATCCAAAAGATTTTGTTTTACCAAACATTAGTAATACCAATCTCTATAAACAAGCAGGTAATAGTGTTGTTGTACCTGTGATTAGACGTATAGCAGAACAAATTAAAAAAATTATTTAAAACAGCAGCTTAAGCCACTTGTTTGGTTTGATAAAATAATTAATTTTTTGCTAAAATCTCTATATTACTATAAATAATACGTTGTTTAATCCAATAATTTACACAAACATTACATATTCAATGAATATCTTATTTCTTTTTTCTGTTAGAATGTTTATATTGAATTAAACAAAACAGTATTTCATTATTAAATACTTGAAATATGAAAGGTTTTTAAAATGGCTACAACTCGTAAAACTACAAAAAACAATGCAAACATTGATATTACATCTTTGTTTGAAATGAACATTGGTATTCCATCTAAAACTGCACCAAATGATATGTATGAAGTTTTAACACAGGCATATATTTTTACAGACAATGATCAGATTGAAGTGCGTTTTTTGGATAAAGAAATGGCACAATTTGATTTTACCGTTACAAATCCAGATGAATTTTGTTTGGAAATGTCTGAAATTTTGGTTACATCTTGTTTTCCTGAAAATTTTAAAGGTGAACATCTCAAACAACTTTTTAAAGAAGAATATAAAAGTCCTAAAAGAAAATTTGCTCACAAGAAACCTCAAGAATTAAGAATATCTTTTGATATTGTTCATAATGTGTTTCATAACATGCAACATGTAAACAATCTGAAATATCTTTTTGTAACAGAAAAAACTGCTTGTAACAGTGATGTTTGTTACAATAGAAATAAATTTTATACTTATCAGGATATTAAAAAATATTACAATGAAAATATCATTAAAAATATGGATATTATCTTTAATCCAGCTATCTATCCTGATTTCAATGTCAATTTTACTAACTTGGATATTCCATTCTATGAAAAAATCCAAATTGTTGTAGATAACAAGGTCAGACATGTTCTTGCTTACGATTTAGCAAGTAAAGAAGATAAAGAAAAAATTGATTTGGCTATCAAACAAGCTAAAGAAATCTATTCTTCTAATTCCGTGAATCGTTGGTTAAGTTCAAAACTGAAATAATAATTTTATTATTTATCACATAATCCAAGTCCATAATATATTCAATATGTTGTGGACTTTTATCTCATATAGTTATTTAAAATAATGAAAAATTATGAAATACTGATTTTCACTCTTTTAGGGGAACTACCCTTAATGGATGCCATCTCCACAAAATTGTAGATACTATCTCCAGTTACTTTTCTAATAATATTAAAACTTGCGTTGGTATCGGCATGAATAATGTAGCCATCTTTAGATTTGAATAAACTTCTGGTAAAACGGTTGCCTAAAAAATTGTATTTTTTAGGGGCTTTATCAGATTTATAACTGTGCAGTTTTTCCCGATCTAAAAATGATGTCTTAGATGTGTATGACTCTTCAACCGTCATAAAGTTAATACCTGCAAGTGCAGCTTTATATCTTAACCTTTCAATGATTAGGTTAAATGGAATATTCACAAAATTTTGATTGTTCACTTTTCCTAGATTAATCTCTTGCTTGAAGTTTACATTCTTACCGTAGATAATATTTTTGACCCCAAGCTTTGATAGGTGATTAATTAATTTTCGGCTTAATTGATGTACATAGTTATCAATTTTGCGATTCCGTTTGGTTGTAATGCGTTTGATTTTGTTTTTCAATCTTTTAATCAAGATTTTTTTATGGTTGATGGCTTCAACTAATTTTGATTTGGAGTTATCACCATCTATTAATTTTAGTTCTAAACTATTTTTAAAGTCTTCTAATAATTTTTCCTGTTTGTTGATCTCCTCTTGTAATCTTGCTTTTTGTTTATTCCAATATTGATTCACACATTTTAAGTATTTGATATCATAGTTAAATGTCAAAGTTTTTTGGTTATCTAACACTACTCCCACTGCCAATTGATCTAAGTTCTGATCAATACCTGCTACAGATTTCAAAAACTCTTCTGTATAACTCACTTCTACCAATTCTTCTGTTTTAATTTCATAAACTTTATTATCTTTTTTCCTAACCTTTTGAGTAATTTTAGTTTCATATCTTAGGTTTAAACTTTGATTGCTGATGCGTTGTTTAGTTAGTGGGGCAGTATAAACAATTTCAACTGTAAAAAGTGGCGAAGCTGGTTTAGTATCCGCAGAGCTAGAGCAGTATTCCTCTAATAAGTCAGAAAGTTTTTTATTTTTATCATTTTTAGTAGAAGGAATGATGCGTACTTGGTTAATTTGACTGAAATGGGTAATTTCTGGAAGCGCAGCTAAATTTTTATCCAGTTTAATCTTCAAGTCAGTTCCTGCAAAATGGATAACTCCTTCTTCATTGAAAGATTTTTTAGACAAAGCCTGATTGGTGTAATAAATTGGTACTAATCCGTTTTTAGTGTAATATCTGGGTAAATTCACCTTCTTCTTTTGTTCATCTGTTAATTTTTTAGATTGTTTTAAGGAAAAGAATGATTTAACATTTTGTGTAAACAGTTTTAAAACCTGTTGGGAAACTTTTGCGGTTAAATCTTGGTAAAGTCTGGAAAAATTAGGATTAAGCTCTTCATTTTTGATTAACTTGTCCAAAGTCTCATAAGTTAAAGTAGTTTGATTTTCACAATATTGTTTTTTAAACAGATATAATGCAGAGTTATAAAGTTTTTTTGCAGTGTTAGATAACAATAAGCAGCAGAATACATCATTTACATCAGTGATTGGAATTTTTTTCACTAAGTGTAAATGTGTGGAAGCTAATGATATGTCTAAATTTAAGTCCTGTATTCTTTCCTGACCAATTGTATTATTCATAAAACTTTTATTTTCCACTTTGCTGTTCGCTACTCACCACTCGCTACGCATGTAGTTACACGTTGCACTCTGTGTCTTTGGATTCGTAATTTTAAATAGTTTGGATTTAATAATTATAACATATTTATTTGAACATCACAATCGCATGATAGCACAATAGTTAATTTAAAAATTTTATATATTCATATTTTATATATGAATATTTACTTCAAAATTTCATCAATATTCTTTATTATGATTTAACAATTATAATACAATACACAACATATTGAATATTCAACACTATTGACAATTGGTTTTGATTAACTTGTTAATAATATTTTTATCAAACAGTTTTACTTGGTTTAATTTGTTTATAACACACATTAACATCCAGTTATTCTAAAATTAGAAATAAAGTTAATTAAATTATAGGTTTTCCCTATGTGTACTCATCAAATTCATTTCCCAACTTTATTTATTAAATCTGAAATTCACAATATCCAGTTAGACCAACAAGATTTTGCAGATTTTTTTGCACATCATTGTCATGCCGCTTGTTCAGTTTTACTTGAACACAATCCAAACTTTACTAATCAATTTGCCAAGTTGATTTTGTGTCGTGGTTTTCATGATGATATTCCTATGTCTCAACATAGTTGGATTGTTGCTTTTATTGAAGAACAAAAAACCTATGATATTTATGATGTTACTAATCCAAATATGGTTATTATTGATCCAACGATTTGGTCTTATCAACATCAAACACAACATGAGTTGGAAATTTATGCGGAATTGTTGGAAAATGAAGGATATGATCTTGGTTTGGATTATTTAACCACCAATTTTTTTAATCAATATCGTCATCTTCTTAATCCACGCATTCAAATCATCCAACATAACCATGAAGATATGGTTAAATATCATCCGCATGGAAATAAAGTATTGGATTATGATGATTACAAAAATGATAATCCACTGTTTCAAATTCATTGTGTTCTGGATAGCAGAATAGTTTGTCCTATTGGTAATTTAAGATATTTGCTGGATAGTAATTATTTATATTTAAAAGTACAATCACAGCAATTGAATGAAGATTTGGATAAAATTATTGGTTATTTCTTAAATGGTGAATTGGATTTAACTAAAGAATCCATTCCAGTAGTGCGTTATAATATTGCTAATTATTTATCCAAACATTTTCCTGCATTCTTGAAATTGGATTATAAAACGATGTTTGTTATGTAATTCAATATAACTGCTATGTAACATAAACAAAATTGCACATTGCGTAGCAACTTCATTGTTTTGCTTGATTTTACAAATTCAATAAAACCTTATCAGCATTACAAGTTATAATTTTCACAATGAAATATTGTTTTGAAAGCTAAACATCATGAAAAATGCACATATTATTAACTTTCTTAAAACTTTTTCCTTTAATCCAAGTTGTAAAAAAAATCTTGGCTGATTTAGAAAAATTAAATAATAATAAAGATGAATTGGATAAGTTTGTAAAAGACAAAGATGAAGATATTATTTATAAAGTCGTCCTTTATAAAGATGATTTGTCTTGTCTTATTCAACAAATCAAAGAAGACAAAAGAATTAGTGAAAACGTTTACAAATTGCTGGTTGATGGACTATCAGAAGATAGTTCCATTTGCCTAATTATTTATTTTAGAATGGTCGTTAATAGTGGCAAACCCCATGTTGAATGGGCAAATTGTATTTTTCGTAATAAAGATGGTGAAACAGGTTCATTATGTGTATCAGACACATTGGTGTATTTCACAGAATTTGTGCCTTTTCTTAGAAAATGGTTTATCCAATATCAAAATTTAAAAGAAGAATTATATAAAGAAATGCCAGACTTTGTATGGTTCTTTAAAGTGTTTCTATCAACACAATATGAAAACTGTTTTAGATTAAGTTCATACTTAGATTAATTTATAAAATAATCATTTCGCTGATTGGATATATCATGAAAAATGAACATATTGTGCAATTTTTGCAAGCCTTTCCATTTAATCCAAGTTGCAACCAATTATTGCAAAAGTTGGATGAATATTGTCAAGCAAAAACAACTTCTGTAGAACAAAATTATGATTTAAAAGACAATCCAAGTAATAAACAAAATCATTTATCTAAATTATTTGCTTTATTGGATTTGCGCCAGTATTTTACCAATAAAGTTAACAGTGTTAACTCTGCTGGTATTGTCAACAATAAAGATAATACTATTAACACTGGACATGGTGAGAATAAACATCAAAATGTGTATAAAGTTAAAATGCACATGTACGATTTACTTTTTCTTGTTCAAAAAATCAAACTTGGATTGGAAACTAGTGAAGATGTGTACAAAATTATGACAGATGAAAAATCCAAGACACAAATTTTTGTGCCACTTTATTTTGAAATTGTTACTAATAATGGCGAAGATGACACATACCTTGAATTAATCCAAGACGAAAAATATCCATCATTTGGTGAAATATATTCTAAAAACACATCAGATGGATTTGAATTAAATGAATTTCTTAATTTAAATATTTATTTCTCATATTTTATCAGTTTTCTTATATCATGGTTATGCAAACAAGATGTTCTGGAAGAAAAAGGAAAACCAGACTTCATCAAGTTTTTCCGCTATTTCGTAAAAACACAAGATAAAATTACTGATTTTGTTAAAAATCTTGGGTAATTGTGTTTTAATCAATTTAACAATCCAGTAACGTTATTTTAAATCAATCAGTGTATTATTGGTTACATTGATTGATTTAATCTTATTTAGGAAATAAAAATGAACGTTAAAACTTCTTCTTATCCATTGATTTTGACTAAAGATAATTCACAAAATTTGTTTTCCAGCTTTGATCTATCATCTATTACTGATATTTTTCCTAAAAATGTTACACTGGATAAGTGGGACAATGTGCGTTCACATCAACACTTGGATTATGATTGTTTCACTATCATTCCTGCTGTTCTTGGTAAATTGATTGACTTGTTCAAATCCAATGATTACAAATTAACCATTAAAGATGGATTCTTGATTATTGCAGATAGTGAATCATGCAATCAATCTGTTCAAAATATTCAACAATATCAACCAAATTTTTCAAACAATATTGGACATATTGTGTTTAATCATTCATCTTCAGTTGGTAATCCAGTTGTGGTTAATAATGTAGCTTTGGTGTTTTCTTTGCAAAAAGATTTCATTACTGTAATCCAACAAGTTATTTGTGGAATTAAAAATATCCATAATAAAAATGACAAAGAATATTTGGATTCTGTTTTGGAAATCGGCTCAATTATCCAAGTACCTGTCATTTCAGAAGATATGGATGAAGTGGTTTTTGATGATTATAAAATCATTGGTAAAAACTATTTTTGCAATAAAACACAAAATGTAAAACTTTTTGATGATGTTACCTGTAAAAATATTTCCAAAAACAGTAAAAAGAAAATCCGTTTTTACATTCATGAACAGCCATTTAGTTTTATTGTTTAAATGATTTAATGGTATATCATAAGTAAAATAGTGTTTGGATTCTAATATATCATCTGAACACTATTTTATTAAATAATTTTGATTATTAATATCAAATTAAGAAAGTACAATATTATGTTACTTGCATTGGATGTGGATGGTGTAATTCTAAACTTTGATGACTTCTATGCCAAAGTTGCTTATGAAAAATTTGGCGAAATTGCTACCATAAAAGATAAAAAAGCATGGAATATGAATCAAAGATATGGATTATCAGATAGCCAAGATAAAGAAGTTTGGCGGATGATAAATGAATCCAGTTGGACTGGATTATCTATGTTTGATGACACTAAACAAGCAGTTAAGATCATCAATCAATTACAATCCAAGTCTGATTTGGAAGTTATTTTTGTTTCATCTTTTAATCAAAAACATTTTGATGGACGTTTTCATGATTTACAGTGTGCTGGATTCAATCTTGACAAACATCAATTAATCGCTTGTGGTACTGGTAACAAATCCAAATTGGATTTTATTAAAACAGAAAAGATTGATTGGTTTGTGGATGATCGTGTTACTAATTTATATGATGTTTCTCCTATTAGCAAAAATTTAATCCATGTTAATCGTGGATATTTTGAAAATGGTGATAATGAAAAAATTAAAATAATGAAGCAACAATCCAATTTTCATTCTGTTAACGGATTATTGGATTTTGTGGAAAACATATTATTGGATGATGTCTTAGATCGATAGACAGATGATTTTTTATTTTAATTAAGTTTCCATCATAAAACCAAATCATAATTTATTTACTTAAATTTATTATTAATAATGACTATCTAACATTTATTCTTATATAATTTAATTAGTAATTAATAACATTGTTAACTTTGTTTAAAGGTTCATTATGAAAGTTCAATTTGACTTTAACTATTATGTTGGTGCTAATGCCTTCTTGATTCTTGGTGCGTGGGAAAAGGAAGCTAAAAGACAAGGTTTTTCTCAACAGGAAATTGATAAAGTGATTGAAAAAGCCAAAGATGGAAACTACCATCATTTATGTAATGTAATTCAGTCCTATTCTTATTAGCAATATGACAACTACAGTTATAATGTTTATATTGATTTGGATAAATTTAAATTTAATTAACATCCAATTACAATATGTAGTGTTATAATTATTTTTATAAATCAAACAATTGAACGCAGATCGTAGATAAGGATGTATTTATGTTAGACATCAATAAATGGACTTCATCAGTAAAACCATTTTATGAACAAAATCCTAAAATTTTTGTTACTACTTTGCAATTTGGTGATCATAAAGCTGAACTTGCTAACGTAGAAGAACTGGCAATTAAGTTTAATAAATCTGGTAATGAAGAAGAAAACAACTTTTTTTATTCCATCCACTTTGGTGCATATATCCAATCTAGCGAAATGTTTCAAGCAGTTTTCTATATGTCAATTACAAAAGATATTTATGAATTGGTAAGTGAAAACTTGGACAAACTGGATGTTAAAGAATTACATCAATTAATCCAAGATAAATTTAATTTGGATTGTAATTGTTTTAATTTCTTGAATAATTCAAAACGGATTAGTTTTGAATTATTGGATAAAAATCAACATCATCATTTTGATTTTATTGAAATTGCTAAATTGGTGTTTAAGCAACTTGGATTGTTTGAATAATAGCAAGTTGGATTACTTAAATTTCCATTTTTGTTATAAAAAGGGTTTTGCTATGCTCATGTTTTCTAAAATTGTTACTGAAAATCAAGCTGAAGAATTAGTTGAATTTGTGACTAAAAAATTTCAATCAGTCGACACTTTAAAAGATTGGCTTAATCCAATTTCTGATGAATTGGGTATTATTCGACAGGTACAATATACTATACATTGTCCTAAGAATGACAAAAATAAAAGAAAACAACGCAATTTCTTAAGGTTAAACTTTGGTGAAAATAAAAATATTATTTTTGTTGGTGACGTATATGAAAATTGGCATGATAATGCTATTTTTGGAATTGTTGATTTCTCAGAAGAACAAAACCATGTCAAAACACTTATTAATTTATGGTCAAAAGTGAAAGTAAATAAAAATTTTTAAGAAAACTGATAAATGTACAATAAAATTCATACTATCGCTAAATTTATGTGATTTTCGTTAACGATAAAGCTAAGTTTCACAAGTTTCCAACTTAATCAAATCCAAGTTTACTTTTTAAAATTAGTAAACTTGGATTTTTGTGTTTATACAGATTATGTTTTAATAAATTTAAATATTTTTTATGCTAATTTAGTGTGTTTAAAAATTTAATTTGTTTGAATTTTAATTATTTATTTCTGACAGGTTTTGGATATGCCCATGTACAGCCTAAGCTCAAGTTAAGTTCTTGAATTTTTGATAATGATATTGTTAAAAATAAAATAAAGCCCATAAAACTATGGGCTTTATATTTTTGTGTTTGATTGTAATGTAAAAAATCACTTAAACATAAATCATCACCAATTGTTGATCTTTAAAGGCATCTGGAACGCCTAACAACAGTTTACCTAACTCTTTTGGTTCATAAACAACCAGATTTTCATCAATAATGTCTTTATTTTCTGTCATCAAGTCATTATCATTGCTTGGATTTTCATTTAAATCCAATGCTTTATAGCAAGTTGGATTGGATAAAATGAAATCATCAATTACATTTTGTTTTTCTGAATCAATATGCGTTTCACCTTCACGTGACCAATTTTTAAATAAACTTAAAAATTGATTTAAAACACCATCTTGTTTATTCATGGCGTTGTACAACACTGGTGAAATAAAAACGAGCAATCCATTATTCATCTTTGATTTCCTAACTATATCAATTAATAATTAATGCAAATGATTGAATATGCACTAAAACTTATATTGGATTATAAGTTCTAAATTGGATAATTTGTGTTTTATTAGATTATTTTTTGTAAATTGCATTAATTCTATTAATCATTATTTCAATTTCACCCATTTTAACATTTGTTAAAACACATATTGCCATATATCATTTATAATGTCATTAAAGTTGTAACTTATAATGGTTTAAAGGTTTTTAAATGACTACATTTTGGATGTTTTTATTTGGTGGTGATTATGGTTTGGTTAGTGTGGGAGTAGTTATATTTGTATTCTCTTTATTCTTTTGTTCTCTTTATTCTAGTGTTGCTGATATACCATCAATAACATCACTATTATTCATCTAATTCTTGGTTTGTCTTTATGGTATTTCTGTTGTAAAACCAGCTAAAATTCCAGAATACGGCACAGAATCACAAAAATCCAAGATGACTTATTGTGTAAAACAATATATGCAAACTGAACATGTTGGTCTGGAAACTATTACTAATGAAAATCTTGAATCAATCATGCGACAATGCCAAGAACGAGATAAAAAAAATGCTCCAATCCAAGAAGAACAATTAAAAAATAAACAATTACAAGATGGCATTCGTAAAGTGATTAATGAAAACAAATAAACAAGTATATAACAATAAAACTTGGATGTTTATTATCCAAGTTTTATTCTTCTTAACTTTCGTTATCTTCGCTTAAAACACATAGTGTTATAATACATTTATTAAATAATTTAACAGCAATGCTAAAAGGACAATTCAATGTTTAATGAAAACTGGATGAGCGAGTTGGAATTTCATAAAAACACCATTCCATTTGCTATGACTACTTTAAAATTTGGTGATAAGGAAATCTTCACACCTAATGTTTCTTCATTAGCAATAAAATTGATGACTTACAGTAATGGCTATGGGCTTGTTTTTGGTGCTTATGTTGAAGATCGTGATTTTATTAGTAAAATTGCTGAACTTTCAATTTCTAGTGATGAATTGGAAACAATCAAAACAAATCTCACAAAGCTAAAGAACAAAGACTTTCATCAAGCTATCCAAAATAAATTCAACTTGGATATGATAGTGTGGACTATTGATAACACCTTTGAAATCCAATTTAATCTTGAAAATCGTCATCAAGATAATCATTTTGATTGTGTTGAAATTATGCAAGATGTTTTTAATCAGATTGAATCATAATCAACTTAGCGATAGATATGTGATTAAATCCATTATCTATCGTTAATTTTTAATAACCACACTAAAATCCAAGTTAATCAATTAAATTTTAGTGTGGTTTGTTTTAATTAAATTGTTATTTTTTTTAACACAAATGTTAATCGCTTTATTAACATCTACATTTTTTCTGCTTCTTTATCAATATATAACACATTTTCATCAGTTGTGTCATTTATTATAAAATTAATGATTTTTTCATAAAGTGCTTTATCTACATCTAAAATTTTTATTTTATAATTATTACTTAAATAAATTTTAATATTATTACCATCAAAATAATTTTCTGTTTCATTAACTAAAATAATATGATTAACATTAATCAACATTCCATCAAATTTAATATACTTTTGTTTATCCATAATAAAAAAATCCATTTTGGTTATTTACTTTTCAATTCATTATAACCAATATATTTGTTTTATTATGTTAAATTGGAAATTAAATTGTAAAAATAGACAATAATTTTCAATATTATTAATTTAACATATTGATGAATTAATATAGTTATAATTAATTTTTTAGGAAATATTGGATTTACTGGTTTTAACTTCTATAAACAACATATTTACCATTATTCCACTATAATTAAACTTTTCATTAACTATCAAACTTGGAGTTTTCATCATGGGATATGAAACCGCTCGCAGTCTAATTTCTGTTACTGAAAATAACACTCAAAAACAAACCAATTCTAATATTGAATATAAAGTAGTTACCTGTAATGGTTTGGAAATCAAACTACCAAAAGATGAAAAATCTTACTCATCACCACATTTTGTTGGCGTTATTGAAGATTTGTTCACAGATGGACAGACAGAATGTGTTCGATATTACGATAATGATTTCCATCATGATATGAAGATTATTTCAGAACTGAATCCAAATATTCTATTTGGAATTAACGTTCTTGTTTCTGAATTCAATGAATCCACCAATGAATATTATCTAAATGGTAAGATTTTGGTTGATAAAGGACATTGGGCGTACACATATAAAGATTCACATGATGTACTGGCTGTTGATCCTGAAAGTAAAGCTTGGCGGAAGATTGTCAAACAATGGGCTTAACTTTGCGTTTAATCTAATTTACATTAAATTATTGAATAATGCTATTGATTTGAAAAAATCAATAGCATTATTTTATTTTCATCCAAATAGACATAATATTAAGTTTAACTGGATTTTACATAATTAATCACACATTAATTATGATGCAATATATAATTATGGTATTTGTTAATAACACAATAAATAGGTGATAAGTATGTCTGTTAATACTCAACGTTATCTTATTAACATTGTAGATATTAAAAATCCTAAACATAATCAGATTTTTGATGAAAATAATGAGTTTTGTTTTTATGACAACATTATCAAGTTGCCTCAAGATAAAAACCTATATTCTTCACCATCTATTGTAAAATATTTGAATGATTTATTTTCGGATGGGGAGATGGATACATCACTATATAGTGATAATGATTTTCATAAAGACATGTTGCTTATTTCAAAACTTAATCCCAATTTGATTTTTTGCATTGAAGTTGTAGTTTCTGAATATATGAAAGTTTGTCATGAATATTACTTAAATGGTAAAATGATTGAAGATCGTGGCTGGTTCAATTTATATTATGATAGTTTTGAATTTGAATATAATCCAAATCAAATGATTCTTTTAATTGATTCACCTGACTGGCAAGACATTGTGACACAATAATCCAATTCTGATTAATTAAATTATTAAATGATGCTATTGATTTTTTAAGATTGATAGCATTATTTAATTTGAATAGAATATATAATTATTTTATTCTTTAATAACGTGAAAATAGGTATCAATTATGGCTGTTTATTCTCAGCGTAGTATTTTAAACATTGTTAACATTTCAAATAATCTAATTACAATGTGGAATTGTTTTCAATTTGTTTTTTAGCTTGGATTGTTCTGTATGTAATCCTTTTAAAGCAATTTCCAAATCCAGTTTGGCATTTTTCATTTTAACAATTTTCAACCAAACTTCAGAATAAGGGGCTGTTTGAGATTTATTGCCATTTTTATACAGTTCAGTCATATGTTTTAGATCATTATTGATTAAAACAAGTTTTTCATGGATTTCTTTAAAACGTTTTTTATTGGCATGGATTTTTTGCTGAATTTCAGCTTTTTGTTTTTTAAAACCATGAAGTTTCAATGAATTTCCATAACGTTCTTTTCTATCTTGGATTTCATTTTTAAAATGTTGGATGCTTTTTTCCAAAGATTTCCATTCTTTCAACTTGGACAATTGTCCAAGTGTGACTGCCATAGCATATTGATTAATCATACTATCCATCATGTGACTAAACATAATGATTTTATTTTCGTATTTTCTAATTCTGTTGCGTGTTCGTGATGTTGCACGTCTTACTTCTGTTTTTTGATTATCAGAATATCCAATCAACAAAGACTGATCCATTTCAGATGGACTATTATGTGCATTGATTTCATCCACAATATACTGGATTGGAACAAAGTTTGCTGTATCATCACCTTTCATAAATTCAGCCATTTTCTTTGTTTTTTGGCTACCATAAGGCGACATATACACTTCAAAAGAATCATAATAAGTTGCATCCGTAATAGCCATTTCATTATGATTGCCTTTGCTTAAAATATCTACATCTGTTGAAACTGAAGCATGATGTGTGCGAGAAGCTTGGATACTGATTTCAGTTCCATCATCACATTTAAACTTTTCAATTACAATTTGGGAGCTTGTTTCTTTTTTGCTATTTACCACTTCTTCACGTTTTTGGGTCAACCAATCATACAACCATTCTTTTGTAATTAACATTTTCAATCCATCCTGTTCAAGTTAATAATTTAAACTGTGACTACGTGCTATGCACTATGTGCTACGTTGCTACGCCTACGGCAATAGTTGAATAATATCATGTTTTCCATTAATTTTGTTTTTTATTATTAAAATTATGTTAATCTGATTTTGGTAATTCATTTATTCAAACCACTTCATCCCAGTGTGATTAATCATATCTTTTGTTAAGGATAACATAAATTAACTATTAACTGTGCTATCTTTCAAATATATCCATTAATCTAGGAATCAAAAATGATTATTGTAGAATCACTGTTAAAAGAAAAACGTAATTTAATCCAAGTTACACTGGATGAGGTTATTGGTTTTTTCAAGAATGGCAATAATGAAAAAGAAAAGTTTGTATTGGATTTTATCGAAGCCTGTAAACAACATCCAATTTCCACTATTTTCTTTGGAACTAAGAAAAATCTGGATATGAATCTTCAAGTCCCCAAATATGTTGATTTTGTTACACAGTTAGAAAAGAAAATTCAGTCAGTTATTCAAAACAATTCCATCTCTATTTTGAAAAATTCTCATTTTGCTTTATTGCTGGATAACAATCCAATTAGTCGTTATGAATATGAAGAAAAACTAAAAGAGTTTAAACAAGTATTGCCTAATATTAACTTTCCTAAACACCATATTTTCAAGGAAATTAATTTTGGATTGCAATTTGAAGAAATTCTTATTGATATCTTGGATAACAAATCCAAACACATCATTCCTGAAGATTCGTTTGAATCCAAATTATCCCCAGTTAATCAGGTATTGAAAAATGCAGATTATCATAATCTACATGGTAATCCTGCTAATAATCCAATGATTCGTTATTTTAATAGCTATTTTAAATCCAAAAAAGATGGCGATTGTGTAAATTTATCAGTTCAATCCAAAACCGATATTTACTACAAAAACAAAAATGGCTCGTTGAATGAAATCAGTATTAAAACCAAGCATATCTCCAATAAAACCAAACCCACAAAATTGAAAATTAAATTAAGTACAAGTGGTTTGGAACTTACTGATTGGCTAACTATGCTGTATGATGATCCTATTAAAACAATCAAAAATATCTTCAATCGTACATATTGCAAAGACCCTGCATATAAAGAAAACCCCAGATATGTTCCAAATAGTCCTTATGACAGTAGAAAAAATGATAATGTGAAGTTCCTGTTGTTGTATTTTTATAACGTGGATAATCCAAATCTGAATATTTCAGGGGAAATTCACATTTTAAATATGAAACGTATGTTTAATCTGTTGTTACACTATATGAATAACAATATGGTCACATGCCAACAACAATCCAAATCATTAACTATCTTGGTAAATGGTGAACCTGTATTCAAAATCAGTGATGATTATCATAATGTTGGAATGTACGCCTACTTTGATATTAACAATCCAAGCTCATTCTTCACGCAACTGATCGATTTCAAAATGCCATTACACTTGGATTCTGAATGTTGGAAAGAATTGGATTAATCATATACTGTAACAACCACCATATCCAGTAAAATAAAATTGGATATGGTGGTTTTTGTGTGGTTACTTTTCAACGCATATGTTACTGTACATATTCCATCTATCTCACATAAGCTATATTGCATAGCAGTGTTATTCCAATTACATAGCAATATTGAAAACAACAGGATTTCCATTTTAATAGTTGACTTTATTGATTACTTGTGATATTTTAAAAAGCATCCAAGAAAATTTTGGATTATGCGTCACTTTAATAAAAATGATTATCAATTTTATTCTTATTTAAATTATACCTCACTGGTTGTTATTAATAAACTTGGATTATATGGGATTTAATTAATAACCAATAGTGTAAAACAAGAATGGCTTCTGGCACAACTGCGTTACAAAATAAGTTATAGCACACAATCTTTACATCAAAACACATATCCAAATTTAGTTTTATCTGCTATAACATAATCTCAATCAATAATTTTTATTAAAATAACCACTTATTTACTGATTATTAATGTGTTAATATTTACTAAAGAATTGAAATTAAAATAAATTATTTTAAAATGTGTAAAATTTATTAATTTTTTAATTGTATTTTGTTGAAGTTATAATTAAAGTAACGCGACCAAGTTAAATTTAAACAAATAACCAAGTAAGACAATTGTTTTTATTTAATAATTCAAGTTATTGACAACACAAGTCTATTATTGCTTTATTGTATTAATGGTTACACATCTAAAATCTACTGGTTACACGGTACACAATATTCATATTTAAATTTTACAATCATGTTACAAGTTTATCAAAACCAACTATTTGCATATCTTTTCATATATTTAACAGTGTTTTAATAGATTCTTTGTTAAAGTGATATTGGAATTGTATGTTACAACATAAATACCGTAGTAGTTGTAGATTCACTTCCACTTTGTGGCACAACTTATTTCAGATATTAATCACAGTTAGTTAGACTTTCAACCGCTTAATCCAATATATAATCATACGGGTTTTATTATGAATTTTGAATCTATCATTCAAGAAATCCAGCAGGATACTGATCGCTTCATGGGCGATGAACAAAAAGAAAACTTAATTAAAGTTGTTTCATATATTTCACATCTCAAAAGTGATGATAGACAATATTTCATATTGAATTTGGCTAAGATTAAAGAAATTACTGGATGTAATGGTAAACAAACATCTCAAGTGTTTATTGATATTTTCTTTTATTTATGTGGAACAAAGTGGGGCATATTAGAACCAGTGTACAAATATCATTATTATAATAAAAACACTATGTGCTACCATTACATCCAATTAACAGAAGATGAAGTGGCTCAAGCTAATAAAACAGGCTTATTGGATAATCAGGAATTAAAAAGATTATGTGGTAATAATCCAGTTTATTATAATCCCAAAGACATTCATATTTTCTTGAAATTGAGCCATAAGCTACGAAGTTAAGGTTATGTGTAGTGTAAAACTAATGAATCCAATATTTCAAATAATAATGAAAATATTGGATTTTGTTTTATGATATAACTACTATTCATTACTGACTAATATCTAACAGTTATTATTTTATCATAATATTTACTAATATAATCAATTTATTTTTGTTTTAACTTGACTACTAGTGTTACCGACATAGCTACAGATAGTTCACTAAGATCTTTTGTGTCGTGTTATGGTGTTGTTTCGCTGTTAGACTAAACGTTTACTTTTATTAACTATTTAAATAATTATTTAAACATTAATTCTTTTATAATTAAAACATCAATTAACCACATTGGAAAGAATCATTAACAAATCAACCGCTTCTGCAGTTTCTGCTCAAAAAATGATTGAACATTTTGAAAAAACATTAAAACGTTTCCCTTCTGAATGTGATTTCAATAATCAAAAAACAGATTTGCATGGTATCCTTTTTGATTTTACTAACTCACCTATTTGTAAAGAGATATTTCAAGAAACAACTTCATTGTATACTGCATTAAATTCGTTAAAAGAATTAAATTACCAATCTTCCTATCATGATTTGATTCAAACTGTTGGGGCATTGCGTGATATTAAATATGAATTGGATGAATATCTTGAAGACGATGAATAATTAAATTATAATAATCCACTTATGTATGTCATTGCTTAAGTGGATTATTTACATATTTTAATTAAACTAAATCCTACTTAATCCAAGATGGAATATAATGTATTTTGTCTCGGATTACTAATATAAACAATTATAGGAACTGTTGTCTTATGTTTGATTTTGAACGTTTTCACAATATCCATTTGCAATCTGAATCCAATAAAAAAGAAGAAATCTATTTCAAACAATTCTTTTGTTCGTTTTTTAAAGTAAATGAGAAAGAATTGGATTTGGACGATATTGCTATCCATGTTAATTCAATTTTATCCAGTAAAGTGGTTACATTTGGATGTTGGAAAACATTAGTGGAATATATCATTAAAGCTGAAATTGCATTTGTTTATCTTTTATCCAATTCAATTAAGAAAGAAATTGGAAAATTTACTTATGACACTTGGCATAATGCTATTAAAAACGGTACTATTCAAGTTTTGGAAGAAGTGAACAGACATAATAGAACTGCCACAGTTGGAAAAGATTGTAATTTGTTATATACAAAAATGAAATCTAAATTGAATCCAAGTAAATCGTTTAAATAATATTTTTTTATTATTTTAATATTACCACTACTAACTTAGGTTAATGTGAGTTATCACTGGTTAACAGTATTTTATATATCCAAGTGTTATAATATGTAACACTTGGATGATTGTACATACAGTATACGAAGTGGTCGTACACTACAAAATTAAATGTGATATATATAATAACAGGTAGAAATTATGGATAATAAAACAAAAGTAGTTTATGTTCTAAATGTTAGCAATTATGAATTAGACATTCAATATTCTGCTGGTGTCTATTCCAATATTGACTTGGCTATGAAAAAAGTATTTAAAAACATATCCAATGATATGACAAGTTTTAATACTTTATTGTCTTTATCCAAGATTGCCTGTACTTCGTACACTTCGTGTCCTACGGATGCTTCGCATTCAGATAATTCTGAGAATAAAATTTCAACATATTCAAAAGAAATTGTTGATGCAATAACCGCTGTGTTCAAGATTGTTGTGAAAAACAGTTTGGATGATTTTGATGATGAAGATATTGCAGAAGAATTATTTTTTAAAATACAACATCTAATTCCAAATCCAGATCAATATAATGAACAGGATTTGTATGAAGAATTTTTAGGCTATATTTATCATTGGACACAATTATTCAAACAATATGATGTTGTTTGTAATAAACCTGAAAACATCCACGCCAAAATTAAACAAATGGCAGATGGTTATCAAGAATTACATGTTTTCAAAGAATATCAAGATTTTGATCATGTTGATTTTACATTTGAACAGTTAAAACAACGTTATCCAAATATTTATTGGGACAAAAATTCTTTTAAACATAATGAATTTAACTTTTCCATTAATGATTACTGGAATATGGAATCCAAAAATGATTCTTACAATATTGTACGATTTGTCTTGGATAAATAATTGTTTGGTTAATATTGAAAACTGGATATACATTATTTAAAACCACATTTTATAATTAATCATTTTTAATTGGCATTTTAATGATTTAACAAAAGGAAAACTAAATGAACATTCAAGATTGGCATAATCATATCCAGTTGGCTAACACTCAAACACCACATATTACAAGAAAATGTGTTTTAAAATTTAATGAACATACAGTTGAAGTTCTGAATTTGACACATTTAACAATTAAATTAAATAATTGGTTTGATGAAGGTTTATCTGAAAATCATGCTTCAATCCAATTTGGATATATTTCAAGTATTGAACCGAAAAATAAGTGTTTGTTTTATATTACCATTCCAAAAACAGGCAATGGCAGTTATGACATAGCAAAATCCAAAATTATTAGTGTAATGGATATGGCAGATGATTTAATTGAACAGTTTGAACTGAACCCATCTATTAAATTGGATGAACATTTGATTAAATTGGAATTAAACTATCCTTGTGATTTAATTCAAGATGGAACAACTAACATAATTGGAAAACAAACATTAGATATTATGGATTTCATCCAAATTGCCACACCCATTTTGAAAAAACTTGGATTGTTTGATTGACTTGGATAGTTGGTATTTAGTAATGTGTTAAGCCACTACTGTGTGTGAAGCTTGTATATGTTATCATTTTACGCATTTACAATGTTTAATTTAATCAAACACACAATATCATCCAACTTGATATAATCAATATATATTAATTTTATTTTAAAAGAGGGTTATATGATGACTAATCCAAATAAAGCAGATACTGCAACAGATGTATTGGATGTTACGGCATCATTTTTCAATATGAAATTTGATAAAGATTCAATTCATAAAATTTCTTACAATGTTTTTTATGAAATGTGTAATGAAAATGACATTATTGATGAAGATGTAATTGGTGTAGCCAGTAATTATTTGCACCATTATAATATTTATGCCATTGTCCATTCTGGTACAATAAAGGATGTAAAAGTTACTTTTCATTCTGATAACTTGACCTTTAATGCTGATTTAATTTCAACACTGAATAAACAAATTAAAGTGTTTAAAACAATGCTTCCTATGTTTATTAAATATACTGAATCATATTCAGAAGTTCCCCAATTCATGATTCCAATTATGAAAGATGTGTTTAGATGGAACATTGAGTGATTTAAAATGCCATATTATCCAATATAGTATGGCATTTTTATTTTGCTATATAGGTACTATATGATTATGTGGCAGTTGCTAACTTTGTTAACCTATTAACACTTATTTACCAATGTTTGTGTAAACATGTAATAATAAGTGTTATAATGGTCTTATTATTAATCATTTGGATATATTATTTAAGGAATTAAAATGTTTATTTTTGATGGATATGATGACAATTAAAACTTGAATGACTCAATTTTCATTTGTAAATAATACTGTTGCAATTCCAAGTTCTACAACACATAAATTGATTAACTTGGATGATGTTTATTTTATTACCATAAAACCATTTTCATCTCAAGCAAATTATCACTATCAAATTCAGATGGTTTTTTCTGATAAGGAAAAACTTACAGACCACATCATCCAAGAAACTGTTGATGGACGCTTTATCCAATCTGTTCAACTATATGTTATGTTAGATAAAATTGATATTGAACAGCTTGGCTATGGTTACGCCCCATCAAGTATTGTGTGTATCCAAGACGGCAAAAATATTCAAGTTTTGAACTTGGATAAAGCTGAAGGTTTTAATATTCATCAATCTTCATCTTCCAATGTCGCTATTGATAGTGATAGCAGCTTTTTTGATATTACATTCAGTAAGCAAAACCAAACAAATGGCAATTCAATTGTTTGCCATAAATCAGAAGATGTGAAAGTTAAAGTTTCTGTTGTGTTCAATTATTTATATCAATATGGAATTGAAACTGATATTAAACAATTGATTCAAGCAATCAAGGAATTGGATAAAAATCCTGATATTGTAATTTCAACACAATTATCCAATATTGTTTGTTTTCTTGAAGAACATGGATTAGATGATGGATATATTACTATTCATCAATAAGATATAGAACTATTATAATTATGAAACCTCAAGTTTGGATTAACTTGAGGTTTTTATTATTTACGACTGGCTACTCATGAAATACAAATTATTCATATTTAATTCAAACTTATTAACTATTAGATTCAAATTAAACAATTTTTACTTCATCCAACTCAAAAATAAAAAGATATTTTGGATTTTATGTGAAAAACAAAAGTATATAACAAATAAATAAAGCCAACAGTTTTAATTGTTGGCTTTGTATGGTAACTATATAATGATAAACTTTAATCTAATTTAACATCTGTTGAGGTTAATTAACTGGTAATATAATTATTATTATGAATGTTTTATCAAATCATTTTGTGAGAAAAATATGAATACTAACCAAATGGAAAAAACAACTGTATTTCTGAACCATCCATTGATTTCTGCATTTTTTAGTGACCTTTCTATTACTCGTCAAGAAGAATTCAAGCTGATGTTGGAAGAAGAGTTTGAGCATATCTTTGATAAATCGTCTAACTCATACACCATTTCCAGAAACAGTTTTGTTCAACGTTTTGTTTCATTTATTAATCAACATCGTGAACTTGGATTAAAATTAACTGGTCTATCTTTTTTTGAAGAAGATGAGGATAATGAATCTTTAATTTGCGGCTTGGATGGCAATTTTGTATTTTTCCCCACTATGTATATGTCTGTTGGTTTTTGTTATAAGACTGGTGACAGAAAACCAATGTGTATTGGTATTTTATATGATTTGGATGTATCAATATCTAATGCGGAATTTTCAACGCCTGATATTTTGGCAATTAAAAATGTTCCACTTAAAATCAAATTTGAATTTTAAAACACAGACTTGACTTTGCATAGCTGCAATACTATTATTGATATTTGAATATCTGGATTATTTTGAACTAATTCAATAGCGGCGATGCAAAGTCAATTCCTAAAACACAGCCTTAATAAAATTAAACAATTGTAATTTCATACTTCATGTTCTTTATTGTCAATATGCTTTATCCAACAACATATTGGAATCCAAGATATTATGAATGTTGCAATTATTCCTATCCAAACATTTAAAGGCATATTAAAACAATTAAGTGCGATACATTGGATAATAAAACCTGTTAATCCAAAAATAGCTGAATAAACCATCATAAACATTACCATTGGTGCGATGATGTCAATATATATCAATGTTGATATGTTTTTTATTAAATTAAACCAATCACAATTTTTTGTAAATAATTGAAGAAAACATCCTAACTTTCCTATTAATAACGAATTGGAAATTCTTTCAAAAATAAATAAAACCAAAGCCGAAATGATGGAAGCGGAAAATGGCAAATTATAGTCTGCAATTATAAAATTAAAAAAGCTTGTCATTATGAATCAATCCAAGTTTTACAATAATAATTTATATTATCACAAAAACTATAATGCATTCAATTTAAATTTATTGTTCCAAATATTCCTTTATTGATATAAATTTAATTTTTTGATTGATATTATCAAACAAGTTCCCATGATTGACATTAAGAAAACGGTTTTTATATTCATCAATAACCACATAAATAATATTAATATTGGGCTTATTATTATGGTTATATTTTTTTGGATAATCTTTGATTAAATCCAGTGTTAAACATTCATATTTTGTATAAATTTCATCTTCTGCACTGGCATCAAAAATAAAACCAGCAGAATTAGATTCATAACATTTACACTCAACAATATTAAACATTTCACTGTGTTTAAATGTTTCCTTAATCAAAATATCTATTTGTGCTTTGCCTTTGTTAATGATATTTTTATTGAATTGTTTCTTATTTGCTTTTCTATTGCTATTCAGTTCCTTATCGCTCATCCAATTTAATAAAAGCTGATATGATTGATGATTAAATTGATTGGTAATAATATGATGATTATATATCACCATGATTTCAAAAGCCGCACCTTTCCAAGTTGAATAAAATTGATCTTGGATGGTTAGTGAGGATAAATTCGCTATTTTATTCCAATAATAATTAAAATAAATAAATTGATCGCAAATCATATAATTAGAATTTTGCTTCCTATCCTTTTGTTGTGACTTTAATAGCAAATGTGAATCTGTTAATGTCTGCAAAATAAAACGAATTTCAGATTCTAACATCGCTGTATATTCAATTTTATTTTTATCCATTAATTTATTAATAATTTGTTGAAAATTTAAACTTTTGCTACAACATAGTATTTCTAAAATATCATGATAATAGTTCAGCTTTTTCTTAACACCGAACAAATTATCAAATAACATTTGTAATTCACTTTCTAAAATCATTGTTTTATTTTTAACAATATGATTTAAATTGTATTCATAATTTTTATTCAGTTGTAAATATTGATAATATTTAATCACCCCGCCAAATATCAAATAGTATTTAATTACATCAAGAGTATTTATACTTGGATTTTGATTTTTACAATATGAATATATTTCATCAATAGTAAATGGTTTTAATGTTATTGAAACAGATATTCGTGCATAAAAGCTATCCATTTTATTAAATTTCAAGTTAAACCATGATGAAACAGATGTAGCCATAAAAATCATCATAGTATCCAAGTTATACCAATTTCTATTGTAAGTATTGGATAAGGCTGCGATAAATTTATTATTATTACTATACCAAGCTATTTCATCAAAAAAAATCATTATTTTGATATTTTTGCTTTTTCCATGTTTATATAGTGAATCAACAACATGTTCTAATAGAAAGAAAAAGTCAATCCAGTTTTTAATACTTTTTGCCTGTTGATTTACATGGTTTTTTAAGTTTTCAATTATTAAATGATTATTAAAAATCTGATTTACATTACTTAAATCAGACACTACTTTATCCAATGTAGTAGTGAGTATTTTTAAATTATATTTAATATTTTCTAATGACGAATATGTATTATTGCCTATAAAAGAAAAATTAACTACATTATATCCTTTATTGATTTTATCTTGGATAAAATGTTGGACTAATGATGTTTTTCCTACTCGTCTTCTACCATCCACTTTAATCAATGCACCAGTAGATTGATTGAAAATATTATTTAATTCGTTCAATTCATTTTTTCTACCAAAGAAGTACATTTTAAACCTCAAAAAAAATTAGACTTTAATCGTTTTTATATCAAAATTTTACTAAAAAATCATCCAAATTTACATAAATTAACGAAAAAACACTATCCAACTCTAATTTTTATGTTTTTAAAATACAAAAATTAGAGTTGGATATGATTTTTACCCTATTAAACTCTAATTTTTACATTTCTTAACAATTATAAAATCTACATTTGTTATAATGATTAAAAAATTAACTATCTTCTATTATCCACTTAATTTTTGGTTAAATAAAAATGCTAATTATTGAATCATTACAAAACAAACAAACACTTATCCAAATAACACTGGATGAAATATGTGCAGCATTATCTACACATAACAACAAATGTTTTTTATTAGGCTTTTTAAACGCTTGTAAAAAACAATTTCCTAAACATGTTCGGGCTATTTTTATTGGAGATATCAAAAATCCAAATCTGGATATAAAAATTCCACAATATATTGAGTTTGCAAAACATGTTCAACAAAAACTCATTGTTATTGCTGATAACAAACGTGTCAATATTTTAAAAAAGAGTTGTTTTTGCATTTTGTTGAATGATGATTTGGATTCAATTAAACCAATTACTAAAAACGAATATGAAGACCAATTGATGGAATTTAAAACCAATATATCCAATATTTCACTTGATTTGTTTAAACCTACTGAATTTGGATTAAAATTTGAAGAAGTTTTAATTGATATTTTGGACAATAAATCCAAACATATTATCCAACAAAATCAATTTGAACCCAAACTATCTAAAGATAACCAATTATTGAAACATAATAGCTATTCATTATTGACCGATTCGCCTATCAATAATCCAATTGTTCGTTATTTCAATAGTTATTTTAAATCCAAGAAGAATAGTGATTGTGTTAATTTATCATCACAATCCAAAACAGATATTTTTTATAAAAATAAGAATGGTAGTTTGAATGAAATTAGTGTAAAAACACATAAAATTAATTGCCATCAAGCAGCTTTATCAATAATGAAATTTAAATTAAGTGTGAGTGGTCTTGGATTATTGGATTGGAAAAAACATCTTGAAACGGATCTTATTCAAACCATCAAAATGTTTTTTAATCGTCAATATGATAACAAATTATCCCCTTATGTCAGTAATAAAAATGATAATGTGAAATTTTTATTGATGTACTTATATAACTTGGATAATCCAAATAATCATGTTTCTGGAAACATTCATATCTTAAACATGAAGCGAATGTTTAATTTGTTGCATTATTATATGAATCTAAATATGGTACGCTTTGCATTTAGCAACGCAAATAAAAATTCATTGGATATATTTGTAAATGATGAATTAGTTTTTAAAATTAAAAACGAATCATCTAAGACAATAACTTATAACACACTAATTTATTTTTATCTTAACCTTAATAATCCAAACTCGTTCTTTACACAACTGATTGATTTTAAAATGCCATTACACTTGGATCGTGAATGTTGGATTAGTCATGATTAATATTAAATAGCTAAGAACAGTTAATTGATTAAAACAAGATATTATTGGATAAAACATAGTTTTTTACATAACTTAATGTGCTTACTATTGGATAATGATATAATAAACTTGTTATTAAACTTCGTTATAAATGGATTTTATTATGACTTCAAATAATCAAACTGCGGCATCTATTTCTGTTAGCCATGATGGGCAAATGGTATTTGTTTTTAGCAACTGTGGAAATAAAGCTATTTCATCTGCTTCAACTGAAGTTGTTTTGGATACACAGGATATTCATTATGTTGTTGTCAATCAAAGTGTTAGTGATTCTACACAATTGGAAAAACTTTGTTTTGTAGTAAATAAAGATAATGTTGAATTATATTCTGCTATTTACAACACACATTTATTTGACATGATTCAGTGTTCAACAGATTATTGGATTTGTGTATTAAAAAATAGTATTCGGTGTGTCATTTTTGATAGTGCAAAACGTTATACATCATTTCCAATGGATACTTGTAACGACTTCGTTTGTATCCAAGAGCCTACTTATGAAAATGATGGAAAATTGATTTATGTAAATTTAAAACAAATGAATCATTTTTCCATTCATTGTTCCAATTCTGATTTGTCCAAAGATTTTATGTTTGAATTTAAAAAATTACCTGATGGCGATTTTGGATTGGAAAAAGGTAACATCTATGATGTTAATCATTACTATGCAAAAATCGTAATTAGTAGTTCCAATGGTAACAGTACAATTGCTGATGGTGTTTGTGTAGATTTTAAAGTGAAACTTGAACATATTATTAATGTTTTTAATAAACAAATGTATGGTTCATCACAATCGTTCCGTGCCAGAATGATGAAACGCCGTTTAGCTTTTATGACCGCAAAAATGATGCAACTACAACAAATCGGCTATTTTTTGGATATGCCAACTGGCTTGACTAACATCTAACTTTGCTATCAAATTTTCTTTAGTTGAAAGAGATATAAAAGCACATCTTAATCTATAATGATTAAGATGTGCTTTACCTTTGCCATTCTCAAATCACTTTATCAATCATATTTTAAAACATAGCTTTTAATAATTAAAAACACATATTTTTTAATAAAGAGTTTTGTACAAAACATAAAAACATATTGTCCAAGTTTATTTGTTTACAATTAAATTGATTCATCTACATTTTTTATATATAATTCGATCAATAGATTACCGAAGAACTGGATTTTTTAGATTAGGAGCAACGCTAAATTATGGATACAATACAAAATTATCATTACTTGTTTGATTATAAAAAAACAGCACAATCCATTGCCTTTTTTGTTAATCAAACACAAAAACCACTCTCATTATCCAAATTGTCTAATTTGTTGTACCTGACAGAACGTACATTTTTAAAACAATATGCTTCTACTATTATTGGTGACTATTTTGTTTCGTCTAATACTGGTTTAAAACTACAACAAACTCACATATTACTAGAATCCATTTTTAACAACACATATCAAAATAATCATCCAGATTTTTATAATGAACTCGCAAAATGGACTGAAATCAAAAATAATAGCATTCAATCTAAAAACATATCCAATATATCAAATAAATTATTGGAATTATCAATTATAGATATAGAAACATTACAGATAATTTGGCAACAATACAGTGATTATTCTGATGACGAGTTAAATCAAAAGATTCAAAATGAATGTCCTGAATACAAGTACAATCAATCACAAGATAATGTAATCATACCAATAGAACACATCCTTGAAACACTTGGATATTCAAAAGATATAGCTGCAATCATTAAACAACAATTATATGAACAAGCAGAAATTATCAGAAGTTTTAAGGATAATATCATATAACATGATATTGATATTTTAGAATTATATAATTTGGTTGTTTTAATTAATTATTATTGTTTTTAACTTTAAATTAACATCCAATTACATTGGATTTGATAAAATGATTACATCTTAAATCATTAACCAATTAAAAGGAAGTGAATCATGGCTCATTACAAAACATATCAAACTAAAGTTCTGAAACTGAACTCTACACAAGCAGAAGCGATTGCAAATTCTGAAAGTCAATTTACTATTCGTGGACGTGGGCACGCTAAAACCAAGCGGTCACGTTACATTGGCAACACAATCGAAATTCCAGCTATGAAACTGGATGAGATTAAAGCTAAATTAAAATCTCATAAACGCAAATACTTTGAACTTGAAGTTTCTACTTTCGGTGGTATGTCTCCTGAAGAACGTGCTAAAAAACAATCCACTCGTGGACGTAAACCAACCAACACAGCAAAACCAATCAGCTCTACACGATATTTGTGTGAAATTAAAGATGATGGTGCTTTTGTAAAAGCTGTCGTAGTATAATGTAGTGCACAAAGTATCGTATTTACCTAATCCAGTGTAATAATAATGTTACACTGGATTTTGCTTTATTCATTTATTTAACGATCATTTTATTTATTTTCAGATATGAAAGATATTTAAATCACATCATTGATTGGATTATTTTTGATTTCTGTATTATAAATAATTTTAAACATTATTTTATAATCCAATTTCATCAATCATAACATTTATTAACTAATTGATATGATAAAATAGGTTTTATTTTAATATTGTCACATATAACATTGGATTTGATTATGAACATTGTAAAACAAACATCAAATTTAAAAGATTCTCGTTTGAAAAATTTTCTTGAGTTTTTCCCTGTTTCAAAAGATAACATTATCCAAATTGATTTAAAATCAATAAAAGATGCGGCAGAGCGCAGAGCAAAAAGCAAAAAATACAATTTATCCAAAACTCAATTGGATAAAGTTTTTAAAAAAGACATTTCTTCTATTTCTTATGCAATTTTGCCATTACATAGTTGCGAAGCTGGTAGCAACACTTTATCTTATAATGGCGATATTGAATTTTACATTAGACAAACAGAAATTATTTCTAATAATAACAATCGTGAAAGATTGGAAACTGTGGCACATAGTGCTTATAACATCAATAATTTGCATTTTTTTGTTAAAAACATTCGTCAATGGCTTTTATGTGAAGACGTAGTGAATACAACAAGACAATCCAAACTAGAAGCAATTTTCATGAAACATTATTTTGATCAAGATTATGATTACTTGAATTTAAATACTAAAAACTTCAATCAATTAAGTGATTTTGGATTTGCTTTGCAACATTGGATTGAATCATTGTAATTGTGTGAAGTGAAACTAGATATTGTTATTTATTGAAGAATTGGATAATAGGCTGTGGTGCAACTAACTAACGTTGTTATTTACTGACACTGCAGAAATTTGTGATATTAACTTAGTAACAGTTTTCGTTATAAAATTTAAATTCTAAATTCTTTAAATCAACAGTATCTTATCTACGATCTACGCAACATATCTATTAAAATTTAAAAACGCATAATTAAACAATTATGCGTTTTTAAATAATTTGATTGAATTTTATTTTATGAAACAACTTGGACAATCAATTCATCATTTTCATTTAAGATTTGATGGAAATGCGCGTTCATTTTTTTAGTACCAGTTCCGTTACATTCGTAACAGGTCTCATATTCACCACTATCAAAATCAACTACTTCGCCAGTTCCACCGCATTCCCAACAACTACAATCATCATCACCAATAACCAATCGGTATTTAATTGTTTTTTGATTGTTAGGAAGTTGAATCATTAAAGCACAATGACTTGGACATTCTTCCAACATATCTTCTTTGGCAACAACACCAATAATACCTGCATCAACACTAATATCACTTGGATTGTTTAATGCAGTTACTTTCTTATTATTTACTTCAAAACAATAACCGCCGTCTCCGTGTTGTGTTGAAACAGATAAAACAGAAACATCACGATTTAATTCAGGAACAAAGTATGTTGTCTTAACAACATCATGAGTGTTGGGACGCGCATTTCTGTCATTATTATAATAATTTTGTTGAGATAAACTTTTATCTACAAAATCCCCCCATCCGTCATTATCACCTTCTTGAAATGACATACAATAGCACAAATCACCAATATAAAATTGTCCAGAAACGGAAGTTAAAGCTTCTGTAAAAATTTTACTCATTTTTATCTCCATGTAATTTTTTAAGACTATTTAAAACTAACAAAAATTATACAGAAATGAACTTAATTTTATGACAAACAATGTAAAAACAAGTAATTATAGAAAATGAAAATAAGTCATCAAACAGAATTAGAAACAAAATAATAATTGTGTATTTATTTAAATATTACATATATAAAACAAAAGCGCATCTTAATAAATGCGCTTTTGTTTTAGTTTAATAAATAACAACTACACTTACAGTAATTCATAATTGTAAGTTCGTTTCACTTCATCATTAGCAAAATGAGATTCCATACGCATACAAACGTTTTGCATAACATCAAAGCCACAGCCATTCAACACAAGGCAATCACGCTCTGCACCAGTAGAACTGGTTTTAATTAATTTTGTTTTTTCTTTAAGAATAGATGCAATATCCAGTGTCACATCGTACAAAGAATTTCCATTAGCACCAGAACGAATTTCATAAAGTTGAACATAGCGTTTCATTCCATCTTTGGAAACTTTACGAACAATGACAAACAATTTTTTGTTGATTGTTTTAGACATAAGAAAATCTTTCTATGTTGTTGAATTGATAGTCAAATTATAATGAATTTAATATTAAGTAACGTCTAAATTATGTAAGAAAACGTAATTTATGTAAGTGAGGCAACTTGTTGATTATAAATATTTTGTATTTGTTTATGTATTTAAACAATAATTTTTTGTTTTTATTTAAGTCAAATTAAAACAACTTATAAAAACTTAACAACGAAACAAGATATAATTGTGGTAAATAAATCAGTTTTACATGGTGTTTGATTATTCAGTCAATTCAAGAAGTTCAAGGATTTGGCGAATATGAAAAATTATTTTCATAGTAAACTAATTGATAAACAAAGGACTTAAAATGAACGAAGCAACAATGAAACAGGTTATTTTAAATAATGGAACTTACTGGCAAATTACAGATGAAGCGATTATTGAACAGATTAAGCAAGGGGGACAAGTTTTGTCTGTTGTCAATTTGGATGATTTGCAATATATTGTCTTAAAAAATGGATTTTATCTGCAAACAACAGATAAAGAAGTCATTGCCTTTATGAAAAAATTACAACAAGACGAACAAGTTGTTTACATTGGAACAGATGAAAACGAAATCGTTTATGCGGTTTACAAAGCAGAACAACAGTTTTATAATGAAGACTCAAAAGAAGATTTCCAAGAATATCTTGGACAAGGTTGTGGGGCAGTTGTGTCAGAAGCAATACATATCATCAGACAAGAAAATAACAAATTTACGTTACTTGATAGATTGAACAAACAAACAGATGTTGCTATTGATGACATTGTTAAAACACTTATTTAAAATGGATAAAATTGATTGGAATGATACCAATTATCAATGACGAAGTTGAAGAAGTTATTGATAGTTTTGCTCATATCAATTATTTGTGACAAAATTATTTCGTTTGTGTAAATATTTGTAAAAATCCAATTGCACACTTACTTTTCATTTTAAATCTGATATAATTCAATGATTAAATCACCTGCCAAATGACTTGGTAATTAGATGGGTGGTTGGGCTTTGGATAAGTCATTTAATACTGGATTAGGCAACGTGTATCCAGTTGTATATTCAAATAATGCCTGATTTCATCTTTGACGTTGTTGTGATAAGATAATCGTACTTCTTTGCGTGACTACGATTGTTGAGTAACATAAAATGTGCATTAGTTGCCTGCATATTTGAAAAAATGGCAATATTGGAAGTGGAATGCCAAAGTCGGTGATACTGAAAGATTCCAACAAAGAACGCAATAGCTTGGATAGGTTGGCTTATCCAAGCTACTTTGTTTTATATTTAATAAGGAATAAAAAATTTATAATTCACTATTTTCTTTTTATTAAACACATTTCAATTTTACTTTACTTATATTTTGTAAATTCTTAACTTCATATAACTTTTACTTGGATATAATTTTATTAAACAAAACAACATACATTATGTGTTTATTGTTTTATTTTTTTGTATTTAAAGCAATATTTTTCCAATTCAATTTTATAGGTAAAACAAAATGAGTCGTAATCAATCCATTGGCACAAAACTTTATCGTAATAAACATCTTCAACGTCATATTTTAGCTTTGCGTGAAGTGCATACCAAAACACTATTGAAGATCAAACAATTAAAACGCGAATTGAATGAATTGCAGTTACAATTTAAAAATGGAAACAAAAAAATCCATAACCGAATTTGTCAAATTTCAGAAGATATTTTGATTAATAAAGAAGTCATCCAAGAACAATCACGCATGTTAAAAATGTACAAACAGAAAAATGCGGATTTTCATCGGCGTTATCATAATGATATTGTTCAACGTAAAAAATACATTGCAGGTACATTAAAACAGCAACCAATTGATTTAAAAAAACAAATTCAATTACAAGTTGCTATTGCTAAAAACAAAATCCAACTAAATCCAAAAACATCTGCTTTAACTGCTGATGATCGTTTGATTTTGGCACTTAAACAACACAAATTGAAAAAACAGTTGCGTGATTATGATTGGAACGGATCTGTGTGATCCAAATATGAATATCAGCACATCTTACACAAATTATAGATAACTTATTGTTTATTTATTGGAATGATGAATTTAGATTAATTATAATGAACTTGTAAGAAATATTTACAAGTTCATTATTTTATGTGACAAATGCACGAATATCTAATGAACCGCTTATCCAATATATATTTTATTTTCACTTGGTTACTTAGGTTTACAATCCAATTATCCATTTTAACCTAATACAATTATATAATTCATAAATAAAGTCATTATGACCAATTTCGATTGAAAGGCAAATATCATGTCAATTACTTGTATTGAAAAACTTGCAACTGAACAGCAAGCTCAAGATTTTTCCCAATTCATTAAAGAAAACAATGAATTGAAATCAATTTATGATATTCAGGCATTCATCAAACCAATCCAAAAATTGCTTGGTGTTGTAGATATTGATATTCGTGAAGTGGACACATCGTCATTTCATGAACAACTTGAGTGCGAAAATATTGGATTCAATTTCTTGTTACTAAAACTTGAAAATAATAACTCAATTGTTTTTAAAGAATTTTGTTATCCAGACAATAAAGATAACTTTATTGGTTATTATGTAGATTTTTCTGATGAACAAAAAGAATGTGAAAAATTTTACAAAATTGACACTATTCTGCAAAATGTTTATGAAGCCAAAGAAAAGTTAAAAAGACAACAAAACATTCTTTTGTGCCATATTGATTAATTTTATTGAATGAAGTTAAAAGAATCCAAGTGTTACATTACTTGGATTCTTTTTGTTTAAGAAATAAATTAATCTTTTACAATATGTTAACTATGTTTGGATAATTTAACATCCAATTTGATATAATTTATTCACTTACTTAATTCAAAAGGATATTTAAATGATACCACAAAGTATTGTTTTTACAGTCGCAACACAGTGTACTTCTGGTGAAAGCACCAGTGAAAAGATGGATGCAATTTGTACAAACTTGGTTAGTGAATTAAGTGCTAACAATCCTAAACTACAAGTTCAATGGATTGAAATTGATTCAGATTTGGATTTTATTTCAGCAGAAGTTATCGTGCGAAATATCACAAAAGAAGAAACATTGCATAAATTGATTTCCGATATTAAATCAGGACGATTTGATGCAGATTTCCATGAATATTCATGTTTCCTATCTCAAACCTAACACTATACTCTGTACATGATAACAGTTAATTTTAAATAATTAATTAAATAAAAATACACCTACATTATGTAGGTGTATTTTTATTGGAAAAACTAATCTCTGTTTTGATAATAATTAGCACATAGTGTTACACCATGCAACACAGACTTAATTATATAATGAAAGAAAAATAATTGATTATGTGAACAGTGTTGCAAAAATACCCATATTTTAATGATGAACCTTTATTCAATATCCCCAACCTTCTGATTTCATAACACGTTTCCTTTAAAATGATTGAAAATTAATATACTAGTGTATTTGCCGCATAGAAATATATTAACATATTTAATTATCCAAGACAAAAAAATTGTTATCGTAGCGATCGTAGATATTTATATATGTTGCAAGAACACAATCAATCACTATCTACGATCGCTACGATATGATCACAAGCTGATTATAACTTTCTTACCAGACTAACTAGCTATCAAGTCAATTTAATTAGTCTAGTTTATATAACCATCATCCCCAATCCAGTAAACAATAGGAATCATCAGTGGCTGCTTCTAACAGAATATTGTTTTTCCCATCCAATACCGCAATATTGTAAATAGAAGCAATTTCCACTTCTTCATCATCACCAACATCAATTCCACTGTCAATAACAGACAGTACAATAGAATCCTCAGTGGTTTTAAATACTGTACCAACTGGACGGCGATAAGAACTTAATTCTTGTTTCAGCAACTCAAATTCTTCTTCGGAACCAATCTCAACCAATCCAATTGTTCCAGAATCAACTGGAGTATGACTAACAAATTGAATAGCGTTTAAAGTTTTTGAAAGAGTTTTCTGTACTGGATAACATCCGTCACCACAATCAGTAGATGCTAAAGCGATGACATTTGGAACAAAACCATTTTTCAGTTTGATTTCTGTATTACCATCAATACAGAAATTTTGTTCACTACCAATAATATCACAAATACGATTCCAGTTTTCTGAATCAAAGATGTAACACAGGTCACCAAAATAATAAAAACTGGATGGTTTTGTTTTAATTGAACTGGAAACTGGTGTAATATCACTATTGAATTTCATTTTAAATATCCTTTAACAGTTTTGTTAATTGGTTTAATTGATAGTTGAATTATAACAGTTACATCACACATAAAACGCTAAGTATGGTTAATTTTATTAAATCTTAATTCATATCCAATTTCATTATTACCTATTATTTTTTTGATTGTTACATTATCACCGTTTCACTGGCACTTACTATATATTATCCAAAATGACTAAAAATATTTACAAAATTTAACACAAAAACACTAGACAAACTTGGATTATAGTATATAATACACATATTGATTGAGTTCACGTAGTCCCACATGGTGCGTGTAAGGACGACAAAGTGTAGCGTGTAACAAAATTAATATGCGGGTTTAGCTCAATTGGTAGAGTACCTGCCTTCCAAGCAGGATGTTGCGAGTTCGAGGCTCGTAGCCCGCTCCAAATTCCGATGTAGCTCAGTTGGTAGTAGCAGTGGACTGTTAATCCACGTGTCGCTGGTTCGATCCCAGCCATCGGAGCCAAATTTCCCAGTCCAGTTTTATTATGATGAAAATCTAATAAAACTGGACTATTTTTGTGTTTATTAATTTATCAATAATTATTTAATAATTTCTATGTAACGTTAGATAAATAAAAATCCACTATTATTTAATAATAGTGGATTTTTATTATTAACAATTATTGAATATTTTTATATTCAATAGCAGAGTACATAATGCACCATGCCAGTAATAAACCAAACATACAAAAAGCAAAATAAAGCATTTTTTATCTCCTGTTTAAACTAACAAAGAACTGTTTGATGGTTGTATTATCACATAGAGTGTATTGATTGTCCATGTTTAAAATGTAATATTTACAAATATTTTTGTTAATATCTGACAATTTAATTTTCATCATAAATAATATATTTAAACCAACGAAAACAAGTTCATTAGTCATTATTGTTTGGTATATCTTGTTTTCAATCTTCGTACTTGCTTTGATTGCTGCGTTTTTTACATTATATTAACTTAACTTGTCTTAATTGATGATTAAGTTTAAATTAAATTGTGATAAAATAAAAACTATCAATTTCATTATGTAGTAGGTTTATTATGTCATCTCGTACTCGTTCAAATTTGTTTGATCAGGATTCAATCTTCAGTAGTCTAAGATTGCAATCCAAATTTGATATTAAAGAACAGCAGGAACTGCTGGATAAAAATGATCTTGCATTTTTACGTAGAATAGATATTAAAAAACATCGTAATAATAACAATATCTACACTGTTACTGGTTTTATTATTATTAATAATAAAGAATTGTCATTTAGTCATAATCTGAAAAATCCAAAACATATTCAATATTGGATTAATTGGAAGAACACATTACATTCAAGATTTGAAAAACATTTGACTACCGCATTAAAGGTAAAACTGAATGAGATTATTGTTTAATTGTGTGTCAATAACAGTTGCAAACATTATAATTTAAAAGGATTTCAATTATGGTAAGAAAATCTGACTAAACTAAGAATAAAGCATTTATTGAATGGTTTAATCAAAGATTTATTGTTAATGAAAAAGGTTATTTTATTCATCAAAATATCGAATTCTATTGCAATAATAAATTCTATTGCCATGAAAACAAATGGTTTTATACCAGTAGCCCACATGATGACAATATTGAAATTTCTTTTACTGACATTTGGGATAATGATCTACAAAAACCAAAAATTTCATTATACCTAAAATCAGACCGCCTAGATAATATCACAAATTCAGAAAGTAAAGAAAAATGGATGCTATGATGGCAACTATTGAGATTGCTAATATTTGTAATCAATATATCAGTAACCTATAAGACCTTAAAGATTCATTTTTAAATTAATTAATTTAAATTGTTACTGTTATTTACCACTTTTAACTAATTTATAAAACACACTTACATGGATTGGTTTATAATAATAGTTATAGATTATTTTTATTGAAAGAAATTTAGGACTTTAATCATGGAAAACTATTCTGACCAAAGTAAAGAAAACCAATTTAAAGATTGGTTTTGTCAACAATTTAATGTTGATAAAGATGGAAAATTTATCCATCAAAATGTTCAATTAAGTTTTAATAAAAACAAAAGTTGGATAACTATTACTAGCCAATATGGTGACGAAATTGAAGTTATCTTTGTAGATAACGATTTTTGTTATATTAATAAACCATATATTTTATTAACTTTACCATCTAAACGCATCATTTCTATGAAATCCAAATCTGACCAATCCAAGTTGGATTCTATGATGGCAATTTTGGACGTAATGAAAACGTGTGAACAATATCTTTTAGAATATCACATTGGTAATGAATAGTTGGTTTTAAATCTATACATAATATTTTAAAAGCTGGATAAACATAATATCCAGCTTTTCTATTATTACTATTCTAATATTGAAATTAATATATCACTGATGGCGTAGCGGTTATCGTACTACTACAAGTGAATTCACTAAACATAGCTAAAATGCAATAATATATCACACTTAAACGTAGTTAACATAGTTGCTTGTTATAATTATAAATTATGACAAATACAACTCGTATTCAAACCCATCCAACCATGATTTTAGATCAACTGGATATTTCATTTTTTCCCAAATCAGAAAATCAAATATTACAGTCATGTCAAACTGATTTCCAATTAACATAGTTTTCTCAAACCAAGTTTGAACTACTGGTAAAGCACGTTGTTCTTGAGTTAAACAACATGTATTTTGATCAATATTCAATAATGCCAATTGTTTATCAAAATCTGAATGATATTTGTATAATGGTAGATTTTTATTTTTGCCAGCTAATAATTTTTGCTTGTTAACCTTTTCGATTAACTTTTTATCAAGATAATTTAAAAACTCAATGCAATTAATATCAGATAATCTTGGAATAGCATGGTTATTTTTAAACCCATCAATATTCTTGTTTACTTGTTGATTATCATTATTATCAATCCAAGTTTCACTTTTTGATGTCTGACTCATCACAAAATCAATTACGTTTTTACTTACAGCATCTTCTCCAAACATATCCTTTGCTAATTGAACCAATGTTTTTTTGATATGATCATTATGGATATAATGATGAAAATCTATTTTATTTTTTGCCATTAAATCAATGACAATTATGGATGATATGGATTCCAACAAATAATCCAAATTATCTTTATTTCGTTTTGGATTGAAATAGGATATATCTGTTAAAGTATACAAATCTAATAAATGCTGATCGCCTATCAACTTCCATAGAGGTTCTTGATTAAAATATCGCCCTTTTCTATTTTGGCTTAATATATCAAATAAAATGGAAAACTTCTCTTTTGTTACACTTGGATTAAAACCTGCTATATAATCACTTTCATTATTTTCTTCAAAATAAGAATAATAATCATTAATAAAAACCACACTTTCATCCAAGAATAACAATCTTTGAATGGTATCCATATCACCATTTAATAGTTTGCGGAAAACTGGATGTAATAGTGTGATAAGTTCATCATCTTCTTCATCATCAATATGCTTTTCGCTTGACTGTTCTACCTTATCCAAGAATTTTTGAATATCGGTAAGCACAATTTGCTTTATATTTTTATCATAATAAGCAATATTTAAATTATCCATTGATTCAATAATTACATTTTTAAATGGAACTATTTGATAAATAGCGTTCAGAAAAGGCAATAGATATGATTTAACCAATTCATTATTATTTTGTGTTTGACTTTTACTTGCTATGCTTTCTTTGGACTCAGCAGGCACGAATGGCAGGAAGTTGATAATATAATTAAAACAAAATGATAGTTTATCTTGGAAACTAGTTAATTTTTGAGAATGACGAAAATTAAAATCCTGAATGGAAATTAGTAAATCCCCTTCTCTGAAACTTGGAATGGATTGGATATTAATGGATTCTTGAATGCTTTTTGTCAGATGTTTTTTAATACATAGTGATTGATATGGTTGCATTGTTTAATATCCTTTGGTTGCACTTAATTGCTTAATAATATGTGTCATGATTTATGAATATATTTATATTACATAATCACTTGATATATGGATATTGGATTATATCACAATTTGATTACATTTACAATAATTGATTGTGTTAACTAAAAGTTAAGAGTACGTAAAACATATTAACTTATATTTAAGTTAATATAACTATTATTTAAAATATATTGGATTATAATGTTGTTATAGTTAATATAGCAACAGGAATATTATTATGCCATCTTCTTGGACACATTCACCATATGAATTAATTAATTCCAATTCCATTTTTAACCTTTTGGACTTGGATAAATGTTTTGCCAAACATAATTTATCTAAATTGGAACTGAATGATTTTGATTATTATATCTTTGTTGATGATTTAAAACTTTCAATAAATAAAAAAGGACAAAATGTATTATTTATGTCATTTAAATATACAGTTAAAGATAAAGTTTATCAACAACACTATAATCATATTATTCCTAAATCCAAGTCAAAAGTGGTTGATTGGTTAAAGTTTCAATGTGAAATGTATAAAGAATATAAAGTAAAACGAATCCATTTGCTTGATGAATGTGTTGGGTAATAAATAAAAATCCAAGTTGTTTGAAATTAAAATAACTTGGATTTTTATTTATTGAAAAACTGGATTGGTTTTGATAATCATAGTTTATTAACGCAATATCTTAATTTCACTAAAATTTACATAACCGATTGTTGACAGCAGTTAAATACATGTTACAATACTAAATTATGCCCCAATAGCTCAATTGGTAGAGCAATTGCCTTGTAAGCAATAGGTTGTAGGTTCGAGTCCTATTTGTGGCACCAAATTAATTGACAAATTGTGTTTTCAAATACAGTTAATTTACTGCAAAATCTTTTTTAGGATATATTAACTAATTAACAGGCATATTGGATGTGGTGGTATTGTTTCTATACTTATAGAAATATGAAATCATAGGAATATTTAAAGCAAGTTTTCTTACTTTGCGTACTTCATTTTTATATTAATATAAATTTTTTTTTAGAAAAACTTGACTAAGTTCACATAAAGTGTTATTATAAATATAACACTTTAATACAATCATACAATAATTTAAGTGTTAATATTGATGTAAGCAGAAAGTTTACATCACAAATTAATAAAAGTAAATGGAAAGAGTATCCAATGTTTGGATCCAAATATTGGACAGGGTTATCCATTAAGGTTAGTTCCCATAAAAGATGTAAAATTAGTATCTAATAAGATTTCATAAATTTTCATATTTTTAAATAACTATCCAATCCCAACAAACTAATAATTAGTTAAGTAAATTTCTGCAACTACTACAAAAAATCCTTATTATAATAAATGAGGATTTTTTACAACTTTTGCTAATGAAAGTTATGTTTTTGTTATCAACTTATTATCGTCATTTAACAAATTTAACTTGTAAAAAACACATTTTAACTGCATAACCAATTATAATTTAATCATTGTTAAATATGTAAAAAGGAATCTAACATGGAATATTCACTTTATTTGTTTATTCATTTGTTTAACGCCCATTTCAAAGATATTCTGAATTACATTACAGTGGACAATTCTTATCCAATTGTTACTAAATGGTATGAAAAATCATGGGAAGAAAATGCAACTTATAATGGTGATGAATATTCATTTGTCGTTCATTTTCTTGAAGAAAACCATGATGAAATTAAAAAAGAACTGGATGAAGTAGCAGACGTGGATTTCTAATCCAAGTTCATTCATTTAATTTTTAACACCAGCAATTATAAATTTATGATTGCTGGTGTTTTAGTATAATAAATATAATATTAATAGGAAGAATAATCATGATTATTTGAAGTAATTTTTCTTATTTGTTATTTGCTTCTTTATCTTAAAACTTGGATTTTAAGATATAAAATCCAAGATTAAAAAGTTTATAAATATTATAGTGAAGTATGAAATAACATTAACTTATTTTAGATGATTTTTTGAAATTGACAGAATTAATGGAATTGAACAAACAAGATTTTACTGTGAGTATTACTCAAGATATAATAAAAGATTTAAACTTAGATATCTCGTTGGCAACTTCAGATGTTCAACTGGTAAAACAAATTCCCATCACAGATGTGAATGATATGTTCTGCTGCCTATTGTTATGTAATACAGCTAAAAAACTGTACAATTCCGCACTCTATCTGTTTAAAGAACAATATAGAAAAAACCAAACTACTTTAACTTATGCAACTTTGGATAGAGTTATGAAAAATGAAAATTTACATCCTAACTATGCCAAACTGTACCAAGATTTATCCGCAAAAGTTTCTCAACAGGTGTTGAAACTTTTTTCACAGAATATTAAATCTTTTTTCTCACTGAAAGAATCTGAAAAATTGACAGATGAGCAAAAGAAAAAAGTCAATTTGCCAAAATATTATAGTAAAAATGGGCTGGTTGTTGTAACTTATACTAATCAAGCAATTTCAAAAAAAGCTTTTAACGAAGAAGGGGTGTTACATTTATCTGGAACCGACTTAAAGATTAAATTAGACGGATCATCAGCCCCTGAAATTACCCATTTCGGTCAAATCAACCAAGTACGAATCATTCCTTCTACTAAAAATCATAAAGACAAAAGACTGTCTGATTTATTGGATGAATATTGTGTTGGTGATGTTAAACAGCCACTTTTCACCCTTGAAATTGTTTACACTGTACCTGTAAGTGAAAAACGCAAGAACAACCAAAGTGTAAAACTAAGGTATGAGACCAAAAAAATAGAAAAAATTGATAAGAAAACTCAGGAAGTTTATACCATTGAAAAAGAAGAATTGGTAGAAGTTCGTTACACAGAAGAGTTTTTGCAATCTGTAGCTGGTATCGATCAAAACTTAAATCAATTAGCTGTTGGAGTGGTTACAACTAAAGAAACGACTGCTTTCAATTATGACCTAAAATATATGAAAAGTATCAATCAATACTGGAATAAGAAAAAGGCAAAACTTCAGGCTGATATCAGTTATCAAAAACAATTGTTAAAAGAGTTAGCGGAGCCAAGTGAAAAATTAGATTTTTATCAAACCGTTTTGACAGAATACACTGCATCAAGATTAATTAGTAGTGTGGAAATTCTGTTAAAAAAATTACAAAACAAGTTGAAAAGACTTACAACCAAAAGAAATAACAAAATTAAAAATTACACTCATCAATTGAGCCACAAATTAATTACTCACCTATCAAAGCTTGGGGTAAAAAATATCGTCTACGGTAAAAACGTAAACTTCAAGCAAGAAATTAATCTGGGGCAGGTCACTAATCAAAATTTTGTTAATATCCCGTTCAATCAAATTATTGAACGGTTAAGATATAAAGCTTTGTTGGCAGGTATGAATTTTATGATTGTGGAAGAATCTTACACTTCCAAAACATCATTTTTAGATCGGGAAACACTTTATGGTTACAAACATAATCGAGCACCAAAAAAATACAAATTTTTGGGCAATCGTTTTACCAGAAGTTTATTCCGTTCTAAAGATGGCTACATTATTCATGCCGATACCAACGCAAGTTTTAATATTATTAGAAAAGTAACTGGAGATAGTATCTACAATTTTGTGGAGATGGCATCCATTAGGGGTAGTTCACCAAAAAGATGGAAAATTAATTTAGCGTAGCGATAACACCGTATACTACGTATACGTAGTACACGTAGTGTACTAACTGAGTTTCATTATTTTTCCTTATTTTAAATAACTATGTAGTATTTTAATTGTTAAATCATAATCAAGAATATTGGTAAAATTTTAAAGTATATTTTTTTAAACACAAAAAGATATATCAGAAATATAATAGAATTTAACTAATTTTTAACTGTTTGTTAACTACTGTTCATGATTCTTTATCCTTATTCCTGTTATAATCCAGTAATAATTAAACTAAATATCAATTTTAAGGATTTAAATTATGTTAAAATCTCTAACTATTAAAAATTTTAATAAAAAAGATAAAGAATTAAAATTAAATTTAGATAGTAAAATCAATCTGTGATTATGAATCAAGATGGTTTAATTTACGCTTTATATCTTTTTCAAAAAATGGTTAGTTCTAACAAAACTCATGATATTTTTTCAACTCATGAATTTGGTGATTTACGAAAAACAATTGATTATGATTTTCATATCCAAATTGACAATGTTGATTTTAAATATAAAATTAGTGTTGAAAGCAAAAACAAAAATCGCTCTTACTCTAATATAACATGGGCAACAGTTCAATCTGAAGAACTATTAATAAACAATCAACAATTTTATTTCAGAACCTCAGATGGCACTGTTTATGATAAGAATAATAACAAAATTTTAAAAATTCAAGAAGATGTTTTGGCATTTGATAAAATCCAGTCTTATGAATTTTATGAATCTTATAAAGTTTTAAATGATGTGGATATTTTGTTTGAAATTGAAAAACTTTATAACTGGTTTAGAAATATGTTGTTGATCTCCGCAAAGACTAATTATATACATGGCGATTTACATCAATTTACTCTAGACTTGAAATATGATGCTAGTAATTTTTTTGATTGGTTATATTGTCAAGGAACACAATTTAATATTGAACTTGAACAAATATTAAGAAAATTAATTAATAATTTTGATTCAATTCAATTTGATGATGTATATGATGATGTAACTATAGTATCATTTCACACTGCTGATCGGAATCTTAAAGAATTGGATGTTGACGAGTTATCCAATGAGCAGAAAACATTGTTCATTTGGGCAGCCATTCTTACATTGTTAAAATCAAACGATTCCAATAAAATTTCTTTTTTATTTATGAATTCAATGGAACAACATATATCTAATGATAACTTGTTGTATGATTTGATTTCAGAAACTTTTTCTAATGCAGAAAAATGCACTCAAGTGTTAATTGCTACCAAGAAAGAAGAAACTAGATAACACTTTGTCAATTCTTAAAAGTGATGTGTTTTATCATACAATTTATTTAAAGGGATTTTTAAATTTATTGTAAATTACAATTTATTTGAAAATCCCTTTATTTACATATTAACTTGAATGATTTATTTAAAAAGGTTGTTATCGTAAACAATTTAATTATATTTACATTTGACAAACAACTATAACTATATAAGTTGTTATAATTCATTTAACTAAAACATCAATCCAAATAGGAATATTAAAAATGCAAGTATCTAAAATTAAACCTAATACACTTTTTTCATTAATGGAAATGGATAAAGTTTTTAAAGAACATGATTTAAATTTAGAAAATTTTGATTATGTGATTCATGTTGAACACATGGAAGTTTTGTTGAATAAATCAGGACAATATATATTAGATATGTCCTTTTGTTACAACATAAATGGTACACTCTATCACAAAAAATATCATTATAATATCCCCAAATCCAAGTCTGAATTAATTGATTGGTTGATGTTCTATTTAGATATCTATAAGGATGAAAAATGTAAAAAAATATTCTTGATGGATACTGTGTAACTAATTATTAAAACATCAATCTAAATAAAATCCAAGTTATTTAAATAGCTTGGATTTTATTTTAAGAAAAAAAATGGATTTGTTTAAAATAATCATTATTGTTTCATTTATTACTATGATTGTTGCAAAACTAAATTTAATTTCAATTAACATAGATTTAACTTTGATTAACATGCATATAGATATAATATTCTTTTAATTAGTTTATATAACAGACTATTAAACTGTTATTGGTAAAACTGTAAACATTACTATTTTTGTAAAGAAAGTGAATTAACATGAATAAAATTGGTGAAAAACTTAATCGCAACAAATGTCTCCAACGTCATATTTTGAATCTTCGTAAAGCACATACTAATTTGTTATCAGAAAACAAACAGTTGGAATCTGAATTAGATGATCTGTTATTGAACAATAAAACTGATCTTCAACAGATTCAAAAACTTTCTAATAAAATTCGTTTAAACAAAGCATTAATCAAATTACAATCAGAACAATTAAAAATATGGAAAAAGGAAAACGCTGACTTCCATCGTAGTAACCATAGTGATATTGTACAACGTAAGAAAGGAAAACGAGAACGGAAACCAAATTATTTAAAAAAACAAGTCCAGTTGCAAAAAGCGATTCTTAAAAACAAAATCCAACTGAATCCAAAAACTTCATTATTGACTGCTCAAGAACGTTTGGTTTTAGCAGATAAACAACACAAATTGAAAAAACAGTTGCGTGATTATGATTGGCGTAATTATCGGGATGAACGTAGTTAGTGTGTAATGTTTTTATTTAATTTATTGTGATCACCTATTTGGATTATTGATAATTAGTGTTTATAGCTTTATGATAAAAATGAACTTGTAATGATTATTTGCAAGTTCATTTTTTTGTAGTAATTAGAATTATTATGATATTTTAATTGCTTTTATTGGTTTTTAATTAAAATAATTTATAAAAACATAATGTCGTCTGTATATTGCATATATTACAATAAATAAAACAGGTAAATTCCATCTACCTGTTTTATTTAATTGCATATTATATAATTGCTTACTATAACGCCTATCTAGCTACGCCTAAACATTTTCTGCAATTTCACTGAATTGATAGAAATGGGCTTTGTCAATTTTGTGAATAATCGCTTCAACCAATCCAAGTGAAGCACCTGAAAAACCCTCTTCTTTAAACAACTTAACTGCATCATCATAGCTTTGCTGATTAAACAAATCCACGAATTGCAATGAAACAGCAAATTCACGTCCATGATAAATGCTTTTGTCAATCTTGTTACGCCAATCCAGTTCATCAAAATTGGATTTTTGTTGTTCTGTCAATTTTGGATATAGTTCTTCAATGGTTTGGATAGACTTGGATTTTTCTTCTTTTCCTAATTTTTCAAGTACACGATCCATATCATCACGTTTTTTATCCATTTCTTCTTTTGTGCAACCATACAATTTTTGATAAACTTCATCAATAGTCATAGATGAATTGATGGCACGCCCATTAAAATATGTGGTGTAGATGAACACACGATCATCATACTGTCTATTTTTTTCTTCAGCCAAATCTTTCATTTCTTTCAAAACAGAATCAATATGACTACCTGCCGTTGATTCAAAATCTCGATAAATAATTGACAAGCCATTAGTAGTAGCGTAGTTATTGTGTGACATTTGATTACATCCTTTCATTTTTTTAACAATTGTATTACAGAATTAATTTATTGATAACAAGTACATTATAAAACTTGGATTGTTAAGTGGATATATAAATTGTAAAAATGGTTTAATGTTATCTTAATTAATTTGATGTCAAAAAATAATCCAATATTTAATAAAAAATAATATCCTTATATTTCATTAACTTACACTTTTGTTTTAATTTGTTAAGTTATGCTAATTTATAATATGTTGTTTTATTTGAACTTTTTAATAAAAATAAATACTAAATTATTTTTTATATATTTGTTTTGATAAATTTTAACGTGGATTAACAATTATCCAAGTTAAAATGTTTTCATTGTGAATGGCGATGTACAACATTGGAGTTTTATTATGACTAACAAAACAATTCAACAATTAATTCAAGATATTAAAGAACAATTTATTCCTTATCAAAATGTTACATTACATTATGAAGAAGATTGGGCTGATGATAATGATGATGCTGGTTTCAATTTAAGAATTACTCAAGAATATATTTGTCAATGTGATCATTGTTTGGAACGTAGAAAATTTTTAGGTAGACAACTAGTTACAACATATCCAAGTAATTGTTTTGACTTGGATGGTTTTGTTGATTTAAGATTTGAAGATTTGTTATCTTTTAGACAATGGCTTTATCCTGTAGTGTGTTTGGATAATTTTGAAAAACACTTTGATTTTAATGGTTCTTACAAGGACTTCTATCATCATTATAACGAAAGAATAAATAAATTTTTTGTAGAACACGCATCTTCCAATGTTACTATTCAAGATTTCTTGGATTTTTTGGAATATGTTTTATTTTCAGATTTTGCTGGTGTGAAAATAAAAGTTGAATGGCAAAGTAAACCTTTTTCATTTTTGGAACAGCCACCAAAATACTTTGAAGATGATGTTTTATTTAAAGACGCTTGGCTTACATTTATCAGATTATTCATTATTGATTATTTCTATTTGGACACTCCATCCAACTTGGAACAAAAACTTATTATTAAATATGACAAACCATAACAGTTTTGATATTAAATAACTACATTTTTAAGATTAAAACCAAACCAAGTTTAATTATTATCAGTGTTGTTTTTATTAGATTTTGGTTGGACTTGGTTTATGGTTTAATTATTTTGTTACATTATAAACACTATTTTACGTTTAATTGCTGTATAATTAAATCATCCCACTTACAACTATTTAAATATTAAAGGTAATAATAATGTCAAACCAATTTACACTTGAAGCTGCAATATCTGTTAAAAATGGTGATGATATTTTGATTGATAATCAAGATATTAAAGCAAAAGAGGTTGTACCATTTGAACAACTTATCCATGCACAACGATATGTTTATGGATCACCTGATAGTTTTATTATTAATCTAAAATATAAAAATGTAAATTTTAAAATTTATAACACTGATTTTAAATTTACAAATTCAACACCTACCAATGGTTATCTTGTTGTTGAATGGTTTCCAATGATACCATTGTTAAAAATTCATGATAATGATAAGTGCATTGACCGCATTAAACAAAATTAACTATAGTGGTAATAACTGTCAAATATAACAAAGTTAACTTTATATTAAAAACAAAATCCAATCGACACAATTAATGTGAAAATTGGATTTTGTTTTTATAGAACAATTTTTCTTTCATTAATAGATAACAAGAATCATAAGCATTTATGTTTTAATTATATATACTATCTAACCAATTTAACATTTTTTTTCACATCCTAATTATCCAATTACAATTTTAATCATTAAAATTAGATTATCTTATTCTTTTAGTTATGTAATAACTATGATTAATTTCCTGAAAAACCTGTTTAAAAAACAAACTTGTTTAACAAAAAAAAAATTTAAAAACAGATATGGACTTGATCAAGATGACATTGATTTCTTCTATTATTTATCTGGATTAAATCAAGAAGATGAAGCGGTAGCTTTATCAGGCTTTATGTACTTAATTTTTAAATCAAAATACAATATTGATAAGGATATCATAAAATTTAATTCAGAACTAAAAATATTCCTTACAGAAGTTTATGAAAAACAAACTGAGTTTTATCAAACTATTATTAATGTATCTGATTTTCAAATGATTAATAAATTTTTAGATAAAAAGAATTATGTATGTTCTTGTCAACATCGAAAACAAATCGATAAATTCAACCAGCAAGTGAAGCAAATAACTTGCTTATTTAAAGAAATTAAACAATCATATCCAGTTGAAACAGAAGAATGTAATCTGGAAGAACAATTGGCTAAACATTTTTTTGATTTCGAAAAATATGAACAATTAAAATTAAAATTCCCTTTTATCCAATATGTTAACTTAGATGGATATATTAATAAAAATCAAATATTTATGGAGTGGTTAAAAAATATTCGGTTTAATGGTTTTCCTAAACCTGAATCCATTTATGAAAATAACATAAAGCTTTATGATTACATTAAAGTCTTATAAAATTTGAAAAAACGTGGGTTTTTAAAATCCACGTTTTTAATTACATCTTTTTAATAAAGTTAATTCATTATAACACTAGTAATGCTATAATGAATTAAATCAAACAAATACCACAATATATAGCATTTAACTCTTATAAAGGATTTAAGAATCATTATGTCAACATTGTTATCAGAAAACTGGATTGAAAAAGTTACTCTTTCAACTTTTGCTTCTGTTCCACCAATGACAACATTAAAATTTGGTGAAAAACAAATGGTTTATGCCAATATTTCAAGCATTGCAATTCAATTTCCAAAACCTTATTGGCAATTATCTAAAAATATTACAAACAAAGAATATGGTAATGTCTTATTTGGTGTTACCGAACGTTATGACGATGATATACAAAGTGATTTCTCTATTTGTGTAAAAAAAGAAATCATTGATTTTTTTCACACAAATTATAAAAAAGTTAATCAAAGTACATTTCGTCAAATCATCCAAGAAAAATTTGGATTAGAAATGGAAGTGGATTCAGATCATACTATCTATTTTGATTTAATTGGTAACAATCAAGATCGTATTATTGATTTTGGCGAACTTGTTAATATGGTTTTCAAACAAATTGGATTGGTAAGTTAAATCTATCTACAAAAACACAAAGTTCCTGAATTTATTTTAAAAAATAAATTCAGGATTTTTTATAAACAAATTATTAATTTGTTTAGATCATTGGATTACTCAAGATTACATTTAATTAATACACGTTAACACACAATTTGATAAAATGATTACATCTTAAATCGTTAACACAGTTAACCACAGACAAACGAAAGGTCAATACCATGTCTAACCATAAAACTTATTTTGCTAAAGTTGCCAAAATCAATACTGCTCAAGCAGAAGCAATTGCAACTGCTGACAACCAGTTTGTAACACGCGGTCGTGGTCACGCTAAGACTAAACGTTCCCGATATATTGGGAAAACTATGGAAATTCCAGCTATGAAACTGGATGAGATTAAATCAAAACTGAAGTCACACAAGCGCAAATATTTTGAGCTTGAAGTATCCACTTTTGGTGGTATGTCCCCTGAAGAACGATTGAAAAACACTCCAACACGTGGACGTAAACCAACCAGTACAGCAAAACCTATTGCTACAGCACGATATTTGTGCGAAATCAAGGATGACAGTGCTTTTGTAAAAGCCGTCCTGATTTAATCTAAATTGTGAGTAATCCAGTGTAATATAATATTACACTGGATTTTTTGTTTAATATTTTCAAATTATAAAAATATATTAAATCTATAATTTACCATGTTTCATTATTATAAATGATTTAACAATTATTTATAATACAATAACACCATTTTAATTGTTTTCATATATAATGATTTCTGTTGTTAATAAATTAATTCATATAGAAAGCCAAAAATGGAACAAAAATTTTTAGCATATCCACTGGTTACAACTACATATGAAAATATTTTTCCAAGTTTTGAATTAGATTTGTCTTGGTTATTTCCTAAAAATGTCGAATTAGACAAATATGATGAGGTACGTTTTTATTACCGTCTTTCTTATGATTGCTTTACCGCAATGCCAATTGTATTTCAAAAATTGAAAACTTTGTTCATGAAGTCAATCAATGATTTTCAATTTGTTATTCATGAGGGCTTTTTGGTAATTACTCATCAAAGCCAATCAATTCAGGATTTGATGAAACAGGCTTCTCCAAAAAATCTTTTTGCAAAAAATATTGGTTGGATTGTATTTGATTCTGCTATTTTGCAGAATGATTTGGAAAGTCAATCTGTGGCTTTGGTTTTATCAATGAAGCAAGAATTTTTACCATTCATTCAAAAAATCATTTGTGCAATTCACAATGTTCAACATGAAAAAAGCAAAGAATATCTGGATAAGAATTTGAACATTGGTACAGAAATTAAAGTTGCTACATTTTCAGATGATATGAAATCTATTTCATTTGAAATTTATAAAATTATTGGTAAAAACTATTTCTGTAACAAAACACAGGAATCAGAAAAGTTTGAAACAATTACTTGTAAAAGTGTTTCTACAAATAGCAAGAAAAAAGTTCGTTTTTCAATTTCTGAACAGCCATTTAATTTTTATTTTTAAATAACTCTTTTAAAAGCCATTGATTAATGATTCAGTGGCTTTTAGCTTTGCTTGTTTTTAACTCATTGAAACTTATTAAAAACAGTTCAATTCCAAGCTTTTCATAAATCAAATAACATCATACATCTTTTACACATTTACATAAATTAAATAATTAAATCATCCAATTTACCTTAAATCATATATAATAGCTTCATCAATTAATTAAACCATATTTAATAAGGTAAACATCATGGATTTGTTTGAAATTATTAAGCCAGTAAAACAATATGCAACGCAACGAACAAATATTGATATTCGTCACTTAAAGGATTGGATGAATACTTTCACTGGAACATCTGAAAACTATTCCGATGAAGATGTATTACTTGAACTGAATCCAGAATTTCAACGTGGTCATGTGTGGAACTTGGATAAACAGATTGCTTTTGTTGAAAATCTTTTACGTGGAATAGACATCAATAAGACGATCCGTTTTAATGATTTAACTATGCATCCACATGATGATGCTGATGAAATTTTACAAAATAAAATTATCTGTATTGATGGATTGCAACGGCTTACAGCCATCACTGATTTTGTAGATGGAAAATATAAAGTTTTCAATAATCAATTAAGTTATGATGATATTCTGAATCATCCTGACAAAGCTTCAATGCGTAGAATTTTTAACAGTGCTTTGCTTCAGTTTGAGTTTCTTCAAATCACTTCTTACAAAGAAGTTCTTGAATATTATATCGACTTAAACTTTGGCGGTGTTGCACATACACCAGCCGATATCCAAATTGCTAAAGATATTTTGAAAAATTATCAGTAATTCTTGGATTTACATAAATTTAATTATTAAATATTTAGTTAACTGTAGAGTACAGTAGAATGTATTTTATAGTTAACTAAATCTCAAAAGATTAAGGATATTTTTATTATGATGACTGTTAAATCATTGTGTAACTGGCTGACTAAACAACGAACCGAAGTAGCACAAAAAAAAGAATACTTGGATTTGCGACTTCTTGTTATCCCTCCTTTTGTTTGTCATGATGGAACGAATATTAGTATCCAAGCTTCACATTTTCATTATTGTGATAAAAAACGAGATGAAAATAATGAAGAAAATCTCAATAGTGACACAGTTGTTGATGCTTCTGCTTATGCTACATTTGAAATCAGCATGAATCCTAAAGAATGTAAAACAAATGCGTTAAGAAAAATTTATGCTGATGGCATGGAAGATTCCGTTGCTGGATGGATTCCAATTGATTTGATTGTCGCAGAAATCAATGCTCATCAGTTCCGATAAATTATTTAACTTCACTTACGTCTTCATAATCCATATCTAACTTTTCAATTTGTTAGATATGGATTTGTTTTTAAATTATCAAATACAACATATTTCATAAAATATGCAATATGTAATTACAGGTTCTTAATTGTTATATCATTAATCATGAATAATTGAATATTACAAAAATATAAAACAAATTATTAAACGGTTTAATAAATTAAATATTTACTAATTATTAACAACCAGTTTACAGTTGTTAATGAAAAATCCTATATAATCCAATATATCCATTAATCAATTAACAGGAATAAACATCATGAAAACCAAATCAAATCCAATTGTTGCAGTATTAGGTGTCAAAGGGGCTGGCAAAGACACCTATTTTCAAAGTGTTAGCAACACACAATCTAACTCTGCTCAAATCATGTTTGCAGGGGCATTAAAAGAAGTGGCACATCTTCTTTTCCCTGATGTGGATATTGAAGATCGTGAAGTCAAAGAAACCAAGCGTGAATTTGACACGCTGGAAGTGGATACTATTGTTCGGCGTTGGACTTTAGACTTCTTTAAAACCATGAATTATCCAATCGCCAATCACGAACCATCTATTTCGTCACGTTTTTTAAAAACCTACGGTTTTACTGATTCAATTGCTGAACAAAAACCAACTATTTGGATGTCACCGCGTGATGTATCTTTGCACATTGGCTCTGCTCAATGGCTTCGTATCCATCCAAGCATTACTGATTTGATTGGACAATATGCCATCAAAAAAGCAAAAAAGGCTGCCATTAACTCTGATAGCGTGTTCTTTACTGATGTTCGCTTTCCTGTAGAAGTACAAGCTATCAGTGAAATGACAAACGATTATGATGTTAAATATGTCTTGATTGTTCGTTACAAAGAATCTGATAACCCCAATTCAAATAAAATTGAATTAAGTGATAAATTGTCATATACAGACCATATCACTGAACATATGGGTAATGAATTGACACAGCTTGCCATCCAAGCCTACAACGAAAAACTCAACCCTGCTGATGTGGTAAAAAACAAACTATTATCCATGTTGGATCGTAGCCAGCAAAGCAACAATGGAGCGAAATTCAAAGTATCTGTTGTGTTCAATAAAGAACAAGATACTGATGAAAATTGGATGAAAACTGAAACATTCACTTCTTGACATTCGTCAACGATAGTTTGAATTATATATTAAATAAATAAAATCCAGTAACACTTATTAGACGTTACTGGATTTTATGTTTAGTTATTTGCTGGCTTTAAAACCAGCAAATACTAGCCTACTCTTTGCTTTATCACTTGAACTACAATAGCTATATAACTACAAAATACTTGGCAGGGCTTCTTGCAAGTAGAGTGCTGTTATGCACTATGTGCTACGCAAGAAGGATAACCAAATCCAAGTCATATTTATTATTTTACCCATATAATCCAAATCACACAAGTATGTTTTAGATAAATTTGGATTATTTTTATAATTGGTTGAAAAATAAAGAAATATTTTTAATACAAATATTGAATCATTTATTATTTCTAATCCAATTCTTTTTAAATTGTGCAAATTTAAAGCCATAATAATTAAATAGTGTTGTGTAATACTTGGGTGTGGTGAGAATGTTAAATTTCTCATTCATCATTTTAACCACTTTTCTTGAGTTAGAAACATACCCAGTTTTCATCCGTAAATCACAATAAGTATTAAACATTTCTTCAACCTGTGCATGTGTAAATAAATCAGATATGTTATTAATATTACTATCATTTAATAAAATTAAATTATTATTGGATTGATTGACTTGAACACCTAATCCATAATAATTAAATAATTCAAGATAGGTACTATGTTGTAATGTACAATTGAATTTATTGTTTAAATAATTAACAATATCTTTAATATGAATATGTTGTTCTTTCAGATTTGTATATAAATTAAATATTTCTTCTACTTGATTTTTTGGTGGACTGGATGTGTTGATTAAACTTCTATATAATCCATTTCTACTAAATCTCCTTCTTAATGCTTCATATGAAAAAGAAGTAGAAAAATGTTGATTAAACACATCCATATTCCCCTGAGTTGTATTGTTTTCAACACAAAATTTAAACATCTTCCAAACTTCATCACTACTGTAATCCGCTTTATTTGTACGTTTATAAAATTCGTAATTGGTTAATTTTAAGCCATGCCTGTTAAATAATGGAATTAATATGCTATATGGTATATCTATTGAAAAATGTTGATTAAATATATCAATATTATATTTGTTAATCTTATTCTCTACATAGAATTGAAACATTTCCAAGACTTCATTTTTTGAAAACTTGGATTGGGCATTGTTTATATCCGTCTTTATTTTCTCAAAAATCCTACTGTTCATTTTCCCATATTTCTTATTCAACATCATAAATTTAAATGCTGAAGCCATTTTCTTACAACGATCAATTTCACGTTTTGATTGCTTTAAAGACTGGATTGTTTGGATTCTGTGTTTATATATCTTGTATAATAAAAAATGAACAATAAAATGTTCACGGGCATACAAGCGAATCAGATTCTTTTCATTATCCAAATTTTCCTCACTTCGCCCAAATGATTTTGGTTTATTGATGGTAATGGATTGTTACGTCTATTTCTGATAATCTGAAAGTAAATTCTTTTATAGTTCATTATTGATATAGTCCTGTTCAATTATTTTATTTAATTGGATTGTAACATATAACTTGGATGTTTTGGTTTGTATAATAAATAGTTTTTATTTGATGTTGAATTTGTAATTGTAATTCACATATATTTACACTTGGATATAATAAATTAAATCATTAAATGGATATAATGATTCCATCAACTAAACTGAATCATTAAGGATTTTAAAAATGCGTAGCCAATTACTTTTCACCACCACAATCCAACAAAATCAATCTCAACAAGTCCAAAACATTTTCTATCATTTTGCTGATGGCGGTATTGTAAAAATGCTTGAAGTGTTTATGGGTAATGCATTGACACACAAATTCTCAAACAAAACAAGTTCAATCCTTTTGCTACAAATTGCTTAACCACCAATTACACTGAATACGAAATCACTCGTACTATTTTATCTGATAAAGAAATTGTTCGGATGTTAGGTAATTATGTCAATGAAGCTGGATATATGATTGTTACATGTAATATCCAGCAAGCCACTGAAACTGAATTTCATTCAACTTACACCATTAAAGTAGGTCAATCGCTGGATAATTTGGTAAACTTGGATGAATATCTTGAATCCAATGGCAACCATGAAGCCTTGCAAATGTGGCAAACATTCTTAAATTACACTGGTTTGCAAATCCAATAAATCTTTAGTGTATTTAATGTAAAAGCAATTTCTAATTATTAGAAATTGCTTTTTACTATATTTATTTGAAGAACTTGATTAATTAAATCATTACATATATTGATTAAATCTAAACACACTTATCAATTGAATCCACTATAATTCACTTATTGAATAACAGAAAACTTGAAAGGAAAAAAGATGAATATCATTAACCTGACACAACATTTCGCTACAGAAACACAGGTAAAAGATGGTGTGTTTGAACCATCTGATAAAAATACCATTAAAAACTTGCTGACTTTCAGCACCATTCCAAGTAAAGAAGATATGGTTGAGCGTGCTAAAAAACTGGCACAAATTGCTTTGGAAAGTAAAGCAGATCATGCAATGGTTGGCGGTGCTGCCTACTTCATTCCAGTTTTGGAAAGTAAATTGATTGCAGTTGGAATTAAACCACTTCACTCTTTCACAGAACGGAAAAGCGTGGATAAAATCGCTGATGACGGGTCAGTTCAAAAAGTTAGTGTTTTTGAACACATTGGATGGGTTGGATTGTAAGGTTTAGCATATTCAATATAATAAGTGCAAGGTACACGGACAATATACGCTTGTACCTTGCGCTTATTGTTATACCATTTTCTAGTGACGTTATATTTTTGTGTTATAGTGATAATAGTAGTTGATATTACATGGATTACATCTATTTACATGGATTATAACTTCTTAATTATTAAATCATATATAATCTGTTTCATGTTAATCAATAGATCTACAGACAAATCAGAAAGGAAATGTCATGTTTCAAAAAATTTACACTGAAGAAGACGCACAACAATTTGTTGATTTTGTGCAAAAAGAATTCAAAACCATTCCGCCATTAATGGAATGGTTGCAACCAGTTTCAGAACGATTGGGAATCATTCATAAGACTCACTATTCTATTGATTTTGGAAAAATCAAACTACATTATTTGTGGTTATCTATTGATTCTAATAAAAGCATTATTTTGGTAGGACATCAATCTGAACACAATGATAATGTCATCACTGCTACCATTGATTTCACTGATGAACAAAAATCCTATTTGATTTTTGAAGAAGTGACTAACAAAGTTAAACGTTATCATGAAATTCAAAAAGAAATCCAAGACTTGCAAAATGACATGTATGATTTGACAAAATTATTGTAAGTTTCATTGTTTAACATTTTAATCAATCCAAGTTTCATTTTATAAATAGTGAAACTTGGATTTTGTTTTTTTATTATTTGACATTATTACTATTCAATCAATCTAATTGCATATGTTATATTCATATATTTCATCTTAATCATTTTTATATTTTTGATATAATTAAATTTTAACCAGTTATTAACAATTTGTACACCAGTTTACATGGTACTTGATATAATGTTTATATTGAATTTATCAATTAATGGTTTCTCAAATGAATATTCAAATCCAAAACTTCCGTTCAATCCAATCATTAAATCAAACTTTGAAAATGAATGATGTTAATCTCGTTCAAAATTCTGATGTACTGGAAGCAATGGCTATTGGATTATCACGTTCACTTAACTATTTATCTTCAGCTTATCAACGTTTTACTCAACAAGGACGCGGATTTGATGCCAACGATATCAATTCATCTATCACCATCCAATTAAATGACGTTACTTGGACTTGTTCTAGCGAAGCTAATAAAAATGGTGATGAAAAGCAACTGGTACAATATTGCCAATCTTTTATTCAATCTAAAACTTCACCATCATCACCGCTGTTTATCTATTACGATAAAGATTTTTTTTCATCTGAAATCAAAATTGACACAAAACTGGATGTTGGTGATAACACAAACTATCCAACCACTGCAATGAAAAACGCATTGGCAAACAACACTAAATCCCAAATCACCACTTGGTTTTGGCATCGTGAAAATGCTGAACTACGATCAAAACAACCTGATAGAATTTTGACTTGTATTCGTCAATTCTGTAAAAACATTTACATTAATTCTAATAATGAATTTGTTGTAACAAATAACAATGAAAAAACATTGTTGTCAGAATTGCCAATCCAAGAACAAAATACTATTTTAATCACTATGGATTTAATCCGCCGTGCCATGATTGCTAGAACCAATAACAAGAATATGATAGTTTTGATTGATAGTTTTAAAGAACATATTATAGCTGGCTACGCAATAATCACAAAAATTTTTGCTAAAGATATGACTTTTATCACTTGTTAGTAAGTTTGTAAAACATTTTATTACTAGTCAAATATGTTTTAAGGTGATATATGGATGACATATATCACCTTATTTTATGTGCTAATTACATGAATTAACATTTGGTTAGTACATATTAAAATTAAATCGTTATATAATTATTTCAATTAATCAATCTTGGAAGAAGATATCATGAATGCAACTAATCAAACCGCTAACGCTTTCGCTTCGCTAACTATCAATGGTGAACCCAAACAAGAAATCCAAGTTCCACGAACACTGCGTCCATTTAAAAACTTGGATGAAATTGATGTAATCTTGGATAATGAATATCATTCAATCCATGCAATTAATAAAGTGGTACTGGATGTAGTTCCAGTAGAACAAAATCAAATCAAGATTGGATTGGCTTGGCTTTTTGAAGTGGAAAATTTGGACTTGAATGGCATGATTGTCATCAATCATCCAAATGTTACCTTAGATAATGATGTTGAATACTTCGCCTTAGCTTCATTAAAAATTGAAAATGACACATGGATCATCACTATCTATGATAGTGATGATGTTATCATGGAATTTTCATTTAAATTGGATTGATTAGATGGACTGAATGACGATAATATGATAAGTGGATGGTAGTTATAAATAACATAACTACCATCTTTTAATATTACATTCTACACTACAATCTTTTTTATTTGATAATGTTTTAAAATTTTAGCAACATGTAAAAACACAAACTGTATATTTGGTTATTATGATGTTCTTTTAACTAAAAAAGAACAATTAGCGTAGCCAACAATATTTACGCCATTAGTTTCACTAGTCGTTCATATGCCGTATTAAAATATGCAACATCCAGTTCACAACCTAGATATTGACGTTTTAATTGTTTAGCCACAAGAAGATGACTTCCACTACCAGCACAAGGATCAAATACTACATCACCTTCATTACTATTATCCAGTATCAACTGTTCTAAAAGCTTATGATTCTTTTCTGTTGGATGCAGTTTACTTTTACCATTTGGAAATTTAAAAACTGTATTTTTACAGTGAGCGTTGAAAGTTTTTGCCCCACTACGTTTAAACCAAACTCCCATTTCTACACCACTTAAATAAATGTGCTGTCCATTCATTGGGGATGGATTGGACTTCTCCCAGATAATGGGACGTACAGTGCCTTTTTTGTTCGCAAAGAAAGCATAAACTGTACTAAATTGTTCTTTTCCACAAAATATAACGATTGAGTTTTTTGTCACTCTATAAACATTTTCTAAAAAACTATTGAGATCAAATGTCAAAATATCAGCTTTACATTTATCAAGATTACGTAAGCCATTACTTTGTCTATTTACAGCATCATATGGAATATCAGTTAAGGTGAAATCTATACTAATATCATCCATCTTAGTCATATAATCCATACAATCTATATTAAAAATTTTATCCATATTAACAACTGTTATTATCAATTAATTTAAATAGGTATTATTGGTAATTTAAGCCATTTAAATTACATATTACATTCTACAAGAACAAAAAAAACTATTAATAGGTAGTTTACCATCATTAACTTACTTTATCAATTATGTTTTGAAAAACCACTTGATTTTAAACAATACAACTATTATTCTACTTTAGGATTTTTGCTTTATGTTATATGATTAATATATTTATCCAATATTTACATAATTTATAATTCATTTAAATTTATTCATTTTATAATTCTTGTAATTAAATTAATCCATTAACTAAGGAATTTCATCATGACTAGCTCCGCAGGCGTAGACACTCCCACTTCACCAATGCCAAAACAAATTCAAAAAATCAATTCTTCAATTGAAAAAAAGAAAATCAAAGTTCTTGAATTACAATCAGAACTGGAACGCAAAAAAGTTAAAGAACACTATCATGAATTTGATGACTTTAACCTAAAAATCAACAATTTCATTCGAGATATCCAACTTATCAAAAACAAAATTGTTGAAAAAGGCATTTCTGAAGACGATATTAAAATTGAATACAACCAATATTATGACTATTCATCTGTTTCAGTTTATTACTATCGTGATGAAAATGATGAAGAATATGAACAACGTATTCAACCTATCCAAGTGAAAATTAAAAAAGTTCAGTTGGAGATTAAGAATCTTCAAGAAGAACTGGATGAAATGCAAAAGTTCTTCTCACAATCCAATAACTCGTGATAAACTTGGATTGTTATGTATTGCCAATAAACCACCATATATAATTTAAATTATGTTTGGTGGTTTAACTGCCATGTTACACATTGCCTTTTTCCACATATTGCATACTTCCCTATCTTCGATAACAGTTACGTTTAAAATAATAAAACAGGTGTCAACTATGAAAAATGATTTAATACAAGTGTCTGAAAATATGACCCCAAAAACACTCACTAAACAATTAGTTGAGTTTCAAAAATCTTCAGATTTTCAAATCCATATGGGATTTTTCTTGGATTTGATTTTTCTTCATTTGAAGACATCCCAACATATCCAATTACATCATTCACAAAAAAAAGTTGTGCAAAACAACAATTATTGGAAATTGATAATCCAAACATTGAAACACAAGTTTTTGAAGAACATAACGGCATATTTTGGAATAATAAATATCAAATTGATGAAGTGTATAAAACTTTTTCAAACCAAGATATTTTTGTAGCAATCGTCAATTTGTATACCTATGATGTTAAAGCTGTTTATAAAAAAGCTATCATTGTTGCTGAAAAAAATAACCAAGTGGATAATAACAACTTGTTAAAAATCTTACTTGGAATGGAATGTAAAAATTATTATTTTCATAATATCCATTTCTATGAACCTGTAAAATCAGTTTTCGGATACACTTACATCCAAGAAAAACAAATTAAACAATATCATGAACACACTGATCGTTTTATCACACAACTCATCCAAGATAAAATACATTTAAGAAATTCCTATTTGTATCTGCCAAATTTATTGGATTCTTTGATTAATAGTGAATATCAATATTTGAAATTTTATCAGGACATGTCAAATAAAATTTAATCATTTAATTGGATGGCTGTGTTTTAATAAAGTGTTGATAGAGATATTGAATGTAGCAAAGTTCAATAGGATATATTTTTTCTAAACAAAAAATAGGAATCGGCAAAATTTAAAACAATTACTTATAAAATTGTTTCTACAAATAGCAAGAAAAAATTTTATTTTTCAATTTTTGAACAGCCATTTAATTTTTGCTTTTAACATCGTTTTACTTTTGTTATATACACTTTATCATTTTTATTGATAAAATCAATATATAAATTTTTACTAAAAGTGATTCGTTATGATGAAATTTAAACTTTACAATCACATTCCAAATAAATATGAGATGTTTTGCAAATTTTATAATATAAATAATAAAAAAATTGTAAAAACTGTATTGTTTGAATATTTAGAAAATAAAGAAATTATTGAGTTTATTGATAACAATGAATTCATTTCTATTGTTTTTTATTTTGATAGAATTGAATTGTTGGCACATTATTATAAAAACAATAATTATGATACAAGTGAGTTGAATAAACTTGTTATTTCAGTGGATAATTCATCTGTTATTGAAAAATCTAACAATCATGATGAATATAATATTGCTGATAAGTTCATCAACAAAATGAAAGCATTTGAGAATCTAATTGGACAAATTGAATATGATGTAGTTGCTATTCAATTTAAACGTTCAGAATTTGATTATGGTTTACTATATTGTTATTTAATTCATTGCACTTTTCATAGTGCAATCAGTAGTGATTTTATTTGTCATTTAGATGATGATAAAACCGATTTATTTATTAAAACAGCAAATCATATTTGGAAATAATATTCATAAAAACTCCAAGTTCTAAAACTTGGAGTTTTGAATTTGATTGGTTGTTTTGTCCACACCAGTTAATTACTCAACTCATCCAAGATAAAATACATTCAAGAAGTTCATATTTATATTTACCGAATTTATTGGATTCTTTGATTAATAATGAATATCAATATTTGAAATTTTATCAGAACATATCAAATAAAATTTAATCGTTTAATTGGATTAATGATGAATTTAAAACCAGCTATGTTTATTTATTAATATAGCTGGTGTTTGTTATATATTACATGATTTAACTATTTACGAATGTTTGTTTAAATTGTTTCTAATATAATTCATATATCAAATAAAACATGGATTAGGAAAGATCATGAATAAATTGGAAAAACTGTGGATTGTTGTTACAACAATGTGGGCAATTGGATTGTTTGCTGTTGCAATAGGACACATTCATGCATCCTACACTTCCCATAATAATTACCACTTGTTTTCATCAATTTTCTACATTGTGTGTTCGTTCATTCTTGGATATGTGTTGCGTTTTCAATATCGCAACTTGAAGTCTGACAGTTGATTACCTTACAATAACACACTAACACTAATAACAATTTACATGGGAATTATCATGTTGAAAAAAATCTACGTTCATAATTTCAAAACAACAGATGTTAACATTGAAAACTTCGAATTAAAATTAAACCAAAAAAATGCTTTACTATTAGGACAACAAAAAATCACTAATGGTCTGTTCCAAGTTTTATCCATTTTGAAAGCTATCATTCAACCTGAAAAACTGATTGATAATTTTATTCAAACACGCAATTATATTGACATCAATAAACCAATTGAGTTCAAATTGGATATTGAGATTGACAATATCCAATATCAATACAACATCCAAGTAGGAAATGAACTACAATCCAGTGTTTCAAAAGTCATTAAAGAAGAACTAGTTATTAATGGTAAAAATGCTTATGTTCGTGATGAACATGGATGCGTCTTTTCTGACAACAGAAAAGTGCGAACTGTAAGTGATAATAAATTGTTGCTTAACATCGCTACATATCCAGTTGAATTTAAAACAGTTGAAGAATTTAAAAAACTGAAACCAATTCAAGATTGGTTTAACACTATGCTGTTGTTGTCTCCAAATATTGATCGTATGTTAACTGACGTACATGATTACAGTGATGTACTGGATACGGATATGGCAAATCTGTCATCTTGGATTTTTGTCATATCAAAACAATATCCAGCTTTTTATGATGAATTTAAGAAAACATTAAAAACAATATTGCCTGAATTTGAATACATTACTTTTAATAAAGAATTGTCAGAAGCAAATATTAAATTTAATATTAATGGTTTTATTAAAGAAGTTGAATTTTGTTATTTGACTGATAAAGAGAAAATGCTGTTTGTTTGGGCTGCAATCATCACATTGACAAATTCAGTAGATATTCCATTCGTTTTCCTACAATCAGTTGATAAACACTTAACCAATGTTGAATTTGTGAACCTTTTTTCAAAAATCCAACCTAAATGTGAAAATCAACAGATTTGGATTGCAACTGAACAGGATGATATGCCAACTTCTTTACAAAACTGTGAACAGATTAATCAGTCTGTTGAAAACAGATGGAATCCAGTGTTAAAACTAAAATAACACTTTTCAACTTGTAATTATTTAATAAAACAGCTAGGTTATATTAAATTTATAACCTAGCTGTTTTTACATTTATTTTTCTAATATGTACTTTGTAGTTACGTTATGAAGTAGCTATCCTACAAGGTTAAATCATAAACTAACAATGTAGTGTTTCATATCCAATTTATCATATATCACTATAACAAAATGGATTGGTTTTCATTACTACACTATGTTAAAATCATTATGTTACTATTCCACTTAATCCATTATCATGAAAAAACATTTTGAAAATTATTCTTTAATTGCTTTGATTATGACATTAACATTTGCTTTAATCCAAGTTGTAACAATATGTTATATTAGCATGGTGTTATACTATACAATTTATCCATATTATTTTTAACTATTATCATCATCATATCACATTCATTCAGTGCCATTTTCTGCTTATTAGACATATTTTTCAATAAGAAAAAACTGGATATGTTTAAGATTGTTATATTGGCTTCGTACTTCTCATTTATTGCATATATCATGATATTAATTAAAAATATATTCCAATAACACTTTGATAATTGGAATATATCACATAAATTTACCTTTTCTTCATCCATATTAACTGGATGATTAGATATAATTTAATCATTCTTTAAACACCAAACATATTGGATAAATCATGGAATACTCACCATTTCTTTTCATTCATCTGTTTCATATCCATTTTCAAAATGAAATTGGCAACTTAACTGTGGATGACTTGCATCAAATTGTATCAGAATGGTATGATAAATCCGCTGAAACCAACGCTTCTTTTGATGGTAGTGAATATGTTTTTGTTGATCAATTTTTAAGACAAAATAAAAACAACATTGAGCAACATATCAAAAAGGTAAATAACGTGGATTATGAAGATGTTAATGATGTGAGTTAATCTATCGATCGGTCTAACTGGTTTAGTACAAAGTCGCTACAATATAAAACAGTATGTGTGTTTTCAATTTATGATAAAATACATACTGTTTATACATTAAACAAAGTGGATTAATTATGAAACCTATTTCTATTACTGCACCAATTTTTCCCAACAGCAAATTTTCTCCTGATAATTTGCTGTTTAAAATAAATGAAGATAATTTAACTATTCAAAACAAAACTTCCAATAAGGTTTGTCAAATTGGTATAGACTGTGTTGCTGGATTTACTATTAATTATACTGGTAAAAATCCAATTTATCATAATAGTCTGTTTTTAAATAGACTTGCAGAATTTGATGAAAACTTCTTTTCATATTATTATATTGCTAAAGATGAATTTTTAATATCTATTAAGGATCTTCCATCCATCAATAGATGGGCTACTGTTCCTGAAATAAAATTGGATAATTTTAATATTGGTGAACACAAACAGTTTTTTATTGCTGTTGATAATAAAAATAAAACCACTTACACCAACATTTCAAGAATAAAAGGTTTCACTTATTTTTATAAAAATAAAATATATATTTATGAATTTGATGAATATCATGGATATTTTTTAAAAGAAGTACAAGAAAATCATAACAATTTCTCAACTATTAAAAATTATTCAACTCAACTTGTATTTTATGGTTTGAATTTGAGTGTTGGTGATATTCGTGAATTCAATTCCTTACTACAAAAACAAATAAAAAATGCAAAAGGAATGTATTCACTTCGTTTAGCTAGATTCGCCAATCTAATTAAGAGTATTGTTTCAAAAATGAAATAATTAATAATAGTTTCAATTAAAACAAGTGGAACTATATTTAGGATAAAATTATATGAACAAACAATCTGAAATCAAGTACAATTTTCAAATAGCAAAAATGTTCCATTGCCATATCCCGTTCTACAAACATTTCAAAAAAATTGTATTTGGATGCTTAGTTGGTGCAGTTTTATTGCTATATACCATTTACTCCCTTTACAATATCCAAAACATAATAATTCTAACCATTATATTTATTATCATATTTTTCGCCCATATCTATTTGATTAAAACATTTATGATGAATCAGAAAGCTAGTGAGCTATATATCAATCGGACAGATCAGTTGGTTAAATATATCCCCTATCCCAATTCATCTGATAAACAAAATTCAATTTCCTTAGATTTAGATCCCATTAAAGAATTGCGGATACAAATCAAAAATAATAGTGATTTCTTAGGAAAACTGGATAGGATATATACTCCAACCTATCAAGATATTGAAAATCTATATCTTGAACACAAACGTCTTAGTCTAAAGAGTATACTTATGACAAACTGAATAATCATAATCTACTCATTTCAATATAACCAATTCATCTAATTTGGATTGGTTGTTTATGTTATAATTTATATTTTTATAATCAATCACATTTAATTAATTTAACATTGATAAAAATAAATTATCAATGTGCTTTGATACAATACAGCTATTCACATTGAACAATACTTCTGAAATTGAAAGGTTATCATCATGAATACTATCAAAATTAGCACCCGATTTGCAATCAATACCCCAAATACTGCTGAAAACGAAGCCCTGTTTTCCGCAAAACTCAAAGAACGTAATCCGTATATGTTGATTGCAAACGCATTCAAATCCATTTGGGGCGGACTACCTAACATTAAACAATCAAAAAATAAAAAAGAAAAGGCTTTTAACAGCCCTAACTCCCCAACAAACTTTGATGGTGAATATCAGATTAAATTGCCTGCAAATGCCACTCTTGAACAAAAACAACAATTTTGTAAAGAACTGGATGCAGTTTTCCGTAAATACGGAATCCGTAACAATGCAGAACTGGTTTAATTCTTTATAAATAATTAGGTTTATGGCTGCTGGTATATATTACATAACAGCCATAAACCTATGTCACTGAAAACGTTTTCTTAAACAATCAAGGTATTAAAAAATGAAAATGCAACATATCGCTATCGCCATCCAATTACTGAATAATCCTAAATATGGTACTAACCAAACCGTTACAATTAACCAATTTGATAATGGTGCTGGTGTGCCATTTAAAGTAAAAAACTTGGATGATGATTGCATGGATTACGTTAATTTCATCTGTTATGTCAATGAAAACACATTGCAAGTCATTTTACACTATGACAACAATATTCAAGGCGTACTAGAAATTGACGGATTGTTGAATATTAATATGTATATCCGTGACAAAAAATCCAAAACAAGAGTCGTTGCGTTACAGTTACGCCAATCCATTTTGGCAAAACTTGGACAAATTGCAATGGATATGTTAACATTGTGTCATGTGTAATATCGTAGCACGAAGTGCGTATAGTATATCATATTTTATCTAAAAATAATACCATTAACATGAGCCAAAAAAATCATGAACAACCTTGAACAATTAGCAACCTTAACTGCGTTAGCTGAACTTACAGAACAACAATTGCTCGAATTACAGGGTGAACAGGATTATTACTCTTGTGAGATCAATAAAAAAGCAAATAATTTTACCAAACGTTTTATGTCTGAAATGGTAAACTTGGATAATCCAGATAAAAGTAAATTCCCTGAATTATCCAAGATGTTATCATCCAATAAAGAACAACTGGATGATTTTGAATATTTCTTAAACCACACCTACATCATGTGCAGATGTTGTAACGGTAAAATCGGCGTAATCTTTGAACGTAAATCCACTGAACATCACAAGTTAACATTATCCGTGACTTATCAACAACCTTATGAAGATTGGGATTTCACTGATGATGTTACCTTAACAGTGTCCAATACTGGCTACCCATTCCAACTAGAATTGCAAGTGTTACTGGATGTGCTGGCAAATGATTATGATTATCTTATTAACGTCAGTTAAGGAATAGTATGTGTTTGCACACATTAGTATGGTTAGTAGTTAATTAAATTAAACCACCATTTGATAATGGTGGTTTATGTTTTATTTTAAATAATATAATCTAGCTATTTGTCTATTAATCAACTAATTCCAAGAAATAGTTACGATAAAGATATATTTAAATCTTTTTTTTGGATGTGGTGTTTTAGAAATATGGAAACCATTTGCTTTTAATGTCTGATGCGTTTTACTATTCTCATCAAGAATTCAGTTACACATATCTACCCAAATTCGCTTTTCAGGATTAATATGTGATTTAATTTCATGAGGATTACTATTAATCTCAACAGAATATTCGCCTTTATCTATAGCAGATTCGATATTCCGCATCACACAATCTAAAGTAGATAAATCAAAATCGGTATTCTTGTTATACACAGTATTTTGAACAGTTTTTAAAGCTTTTAAGCTCTGACGAGACTGTTTAGCCGCTTGTTTTGCTGTAATGATTTCCATAATTGAATCCCATTAATGAATTAGCAAGAATAATAACAGATAAAGTGGTAATTTTCTGTTAATAACAAGTTAAGTAACGTAGTACAGAGTTAATAACAAATCCAAACTAACTACGTAACAACTTTTTTAGACTGTGGCTCATATTGCGACTGTATTGCAAAAGGAACTTCACCATTATCCAATTTACATGTAACTGCAACATAATTGGGATCGTACAAATCTTTAGGACTAAGTAAAACAGGTTCCAAGTTTTCTAATTTCTCTGGATATTTTTGTTTCACAATATCAAAAAACATTTTGTTCTTTACTTGATAATATTCACGACTTTTATGCCAAATCAAACAAAGAAACGGGACTAATACTATATAAAAATACATATTGGCATCTGTTACTACATAATGAAAATCAATTTCTTTGGATGTATTGTAAGTTAACACAAACCTAAAAACTAAGGCAAATACAAAACACTTCATATACAACATTAGAACCTTTTGTGTAATCAACCATGATGTCTTAATCCAAAAAACTGGATTTTTATAAATCGCATCTTCTATTTGCTGGTGTTCCGATTCACTTAAATTAAATCTAAATCCAGTTGGATGTTCATAAAATATACTAATCATATTAATATCATTTTTAATTAATTGGATTATACAACATATAACAAATTTTTCATAATTATTTTTTCATTAACTTGTTCATGTAGAATTGTATGAAGTGGTGTTTTCCGCAATGATTGATATCAAAGGGATTAATGATCCTTTATTGTTTGATAAAATTTTGTACTGTTTCACTGCGCTTTGCTTCATGACTAACTACACTACAACTTGGCATAGTAGATAGTCAATTATAATTTTTTTAGTAGATTTTAAGTGTTAGTTGATTTAATTAAATTTTAAGTATTGATTACATCACTTAACAATTAGATTGTTTATAATTCACATCAATGAATAACCAATTAACTAAAAACCGCAAGGTTCAAGAAAGGTAATAAAAATGGATTTTAATCAAATGTATCGAGACTTGATAGATGAAGCTGGTGTGAAATATCCAAGTAAAAATGATTACACCACATATTTTGCGTATAAAGGTGGAGAATCCAAACGATTTGACACTTATGAAGAAGCGAAACAATTCAGTAATAACATTGAATCCAATGTGGATAAAAATGCTTATGAAGTTGCACGAAAAGCATACAATCAAGTAAGCAGTGAAGCAGAAGCCAAAGTTATCCAAGCCATGAAAAAAGAACTTGGATATAGTGATTCCGAAAAAGATAATGAAGTTTTTAACTTTATTTATGGAAAAGCTGATAGTAAAGGTCACTCTTCTGGATTCAATGAAATCTACAATTATTTGCTGGACTATGATGATTTTGTAACAGAAGCGTTTGAGATTTTTAAAAAATATCATGTGAACTGATATTGAAATCTGATAATCCCCCATAATGAGATTTATGGGGGATTTATTTTAAACGTAGTTATAGTTTTTGGATACATCTTATTTCCACAAAGAACACTACCCTAAATCCAATTAAATCATAATATCCAAGTTTTACATTTATTTAATTAAATAAACACCATATTATTAGGTTTATGATATTATTGGTATTAACAAATACACCAGCAATTAAAGGAATAAATATCATGGAAATCACTAAAAAACAAGACTTGCCTAAATTTTGTCAAGTATGTAATAAAGTTGGATTGGTTTTGTATAAGCCTTTTGCAGCTTATCCAGTTTACAAGATTCGGGAAATTAAAGCCATTAAGATTTTAAAAACGAAAATTGTTTTCACTTTTACTAATGATGAAACATTTGAAGCATCTATTTATTATAATGAACAAGAAGAGCAGTTTTCTGCTAAGAAAATGGTTAATTCCAAATTGATGAGAGTTACTGATGATTTGATTGCAAGAATTAATCTGCAAAACACCTATGGCAAACTTATGCTAAAAATGAGAAAACTGAATGAATATAACTGTGGCTTAGATGGAACTGGTTTCCAAGAATTGAATCTGAAAAATAGCAATATTGAATTGAAAAATCAATGTGCAGATATTTTAACCAACATCCAAGAACAACTGGATAAGTTGTCAGAATTACTGGATATTGAGTAGTAGTTCAGTTTGTTTCATTTAACTAATAGTATAACGCCACACATATAGAAATCCAATCATCCAAATGGTCAGTTGATATATAAAAATATTAACTGACTATTCATTATTTTGTAATTTGTTTTAATTAAATTTGGATTTTGCAGCTTATGCGGAATCACATCATCATATTAAAAACGTGGAGTTGCGTATTCAAAATAATCATTCCAACCCATATCAAACTATCTTCGCATTGGATGCCTTGTTTCTTTTGGATAGTGATTTTTTAAGCAATAAAAAAGAATATCATACTATCTTATTCAAGAAACACTGGAAAAATTATCCAGTTTTGTTGGAAATTTGCAGGAAGAACCGTTTTGGATTGCAACGGATGTTGAAGTTAGAAAGAAAATTGTTCAAGCCTTTATCCAAAGCGGACATGAAGAATGGCTTTGTGTCTATTCTGATTACAAGTATAGGCTTTCTTGATGTCTTAACTTAATATAGCTACTAACATAAAATGTGTAGTAGCTATATTGTTAGTATCCATTAGTTACGAAGTGGCGTAGCCAGCAATGATAAAGTAAATAGCCAAAACTGCACTAATAATCTTAATTATTTAATTATATAGCAATCATGTTACCTAAAGTGAACTTTTGGCGCAGCTAAAATTATTTAATTTAACACTTAAAATCAGAATAACTTGGATTTTTGTGATACAATTAATTCAATTCTTAGGTAAACCATTTTATATGAAAGGTCAGGTTGATTATATGAAAAAACTTACTACTATTGCTATTCTCATTAGTTCACTAGCGTTATTAACTGCTTGTGAACCACCCACCAAAGAAGAAATACTTGAGAAAAATGGAACTGATACTTACTTGGATTATAAAACTATCACTTTAAAAGATGGACGAAAACTTGAGTGTGTAGAATTTTCGAATGGAAATAGATACGGAATATCATGCAACTGGAATAATCCAGTTAATCAAAATATCAAATAATAATTAACATCGTGTAATATGTAACTAGTGGATTTGGATTAGGTTCTGAATCCACTTTTCATTTCATCATAACCAACAAATTGACAACACGATCAGTAAATTTGTTTTATATACTGACAGTGCTTGATTGGATGTTTTGAATTTAACACATATTATTTCATTAATCATCTTGAAAATCATATATATGTAATAATTCATATCAACTTGGATTAATTATGTTAGCACGCTAGTAGCTTACGCCATTAGTACGTCAGTACCTTAGTCACAGTGTAATAGATGATCACTTGTCCCTAATCTAATCACATTTGTAACTTACACAAATCATATACCTTATAGTACATGTTCGCATAAAGTAGTATAACAAATAAATAATCCACATACTTATAATCATAAGTATGTGGATTATTTATTTGATTGCTATGCTAAATTGGATTAATAGTTAATATCCCCAGCTCGATCCCAAAAAGTTTTCCCAACAATTCTAGGTTGAATAACAACAACTTTTTTCTTTTTTATCGTGCCAGATTTTATAAGTTTTTCATTCATATAAAGACGATATTCATATTTTTCTTTCTTGTAGGCAGCTTCTGCTTCTTGACGTAAACTTTTTAATTTTTCATGAAACTCAGTTGTGTCAGGCAAATCTGTTAACCCTCCATTTTTTAAAGAAAGAATATATTCGTTTTCATAAACACGTTGTTTGTATTCCAACGAGTCTTTATACAGGTCAACTTCTTCCATCTTGGAACTAATAGGAATAACATCCCCTACCAAGTTAGACCACAACATAATTTCTGGATTACCTTTAATGGATTCAAGAATTTGAATCAAATCATTTTTACGCATCTTAATTTCCTAAATTTCATTAAATTTGTTCATTTAATTCTACAACACATCCATGTTAATAAATATTAATTTAGTCTAAAAATGTGTAAGGAGTTAATTATTAATCAAAATTAATTCTTCACTTTAATAAACAAATTACCATTCTTAATCCAAATAATGACTTTATCATTCACAATATAGCGACTTTCATTCTTAATTAATATTGGTAACTTCTTCACTAAATCTTTTTGATTAAATCTATTATTTTTTATTTTATTTGGATTATCATAATCAGTGTTACAACTATTCACAAATAGTAACACTAAGTGTCCAATAAATTCATAAAATTGCCAATTATCTCCACTTTTCTCAACACTACTAAGATGGTTAGAATAATTTAAATCATCAGTATTACTTGGAAATCCAACACATCCAGTTCTTTCTCGAATCAAATCCAGTGAACATGAATAACGAACACCATTATCCAACTCTTTCACTCGTTGCATCATTTTATTTTTTACATCTTGCACTGATAAAATGTAAAAATCATGAAACACTTTATAAGAATCAAAAAACGATTCCAATGATGTCAGATACTGTTTTGGATTCTTCAATTTCTCAATAAACGGAAAAACTTGATTACGAAAAATATTACGCAAATTGTCTGAAATTAAATTGCTTTCATCAGTCACATATTCAATATTCTTGGATTGACAGTAGTGGATCAAGTCTTCTTTCGCATATCCAAGTAACGGCTTTTGAAAATAAACTCTTCCACTACTGTGGTTAACTAAATCAAAATTATGCACCCTATTCTTAAAAATTGAAATTAAAAAATTTTCTAACCTGTCATCTTTATGATGTCCAGTCAATACAATAAATTGTGTGCACTTCTTGTCCTGCGTATCCTGCGGACATTTCATGTTATTAGATAACTTTTTATCCAAAATTTGAATATATTCATCCAAAGCTGCATAACGTTTCGCCCGTGCTTCCGTTTCCGTTAATTTAATTTGTTCTGGATTAACATTGGCAATATACACATCCAAACCTAATGATGAACCATATCTCTGAACCAGTTCCGCCCAATCATTTTGATTCGCACTCATGCCATGTTTTACATGAAAAACAGATAAGGTTGTATTGGATTTGTCACTTTGTTCTTGTTGATTGCGGATATAATGATACGCCATATCCAATAATGCCATTGAATCAGCACCACCTGAACAACATACAATAAAATGAATTGGATTGCTGTTATTCCAATTGTTATTCATAATTGTTTTGGATAAGTATAATTGGATATTCATAATTATTACTACAATTCAAAATAAGATAAATGTAATTAGTTTAACTTGGATTAAATGGCTAACTTTGACACTTCAATGCACTATACATTATGCAATATATGAAATACAAACTAATAATAATTTCATACATTGCACTACACCATTCTAATATTTTTACATAAACATATATGTCAATTTAGGCAAATATATATCAATATATGTAAACTTATAAACACTAATCATATTATTTCAATTAATCTTGGATAGTGTGATTCTAAAAATTAAGTTGAATGATAATTAATGAAAATTTGTTATAAGTTTATCATCCAAAGTTATCATAAATTACTATCCAACTTTTCTCATAAATATTGGATATTTCCAATAAAACAAAAAATAAATTCATCACATTTACTATATATCAGTATTTGTAATGCCATTTATTTTTCAATGTAATATATGATTTTTACACTAGAATAATTACAAATCCACTGTGTAAATCAATCCATCCTTATCCAATATCTTCAAACGATTCTTGGATATTTTCGCTAAAAGAAAATGATTGTTTAATAACTGATAGCTTGGATTAAATGCAAATGTCAAAGCAATCTGATCATTGATTTTGTGTAAATATAGTTTTGTTAAATCAATCACAATATATTGTTCATTATTATGACTGTTTAAATAATTCTTCATTTCATTTTTACTAAATGGAAGTGATTTTATTTCATACGATTGTTCTGTTTTGTCTTCGATCGCATTATTAATAACTCCAATAACAAAACGAACTTCAAAAATTTTTGATGAAATACACATGATGATTAACCTTATATTCTTGGATGATTTGTATTGCTAACTAATTAATTAAATTATATCAAGTTGCAGTCTAATTTTCTTTAATCCAGTTATAAAAATTGTAAAAGTTTATATAAATACACAACATACCATTATGGTAATTATGTGCATTTGATTATTAAAAATTCAATTTTTATAACTATTTTATACAGAACTTATTACAAATTATTTGTTGTGTATTTTAAATTTTGATTTTAACATTTTATCAATTAATCATTAAGTTTATTGGTTGATATTAACTTCAATCTCACTATAAATTAACTATAAGTTTACACAATCCAACACCTATTTCATTCATCTAGTATACAATTAATTCATAAATTGATTTATAACTTAATCAACAAAATAATATCTTAATAATGAGCAGGAAAAATGAAAAAAGTGGCTACTAAAATTGTCTTGAATAAGGATGTTTTAATCATTGGTGATAATAAAAAACTTAAAGCTGTCATCAAACCATATTTTGTATATCATGCGAAAATGCAGTTTCTTTTAAAAGTGTCATCAATGAATTACTGAATAAGCTGGTTGATAAAATCCAAGATTTTGTCTTTTAATTGTATGAATAACTAATATGAAATTTTAGTATATAATACACTGTTACATACTCTACACCTATACGCAATTATTGTATATTGATTTACCTATTAAATAGTACATTTTGTTAAATATTTACTCAAAATATAAATCCAGTTTTGCTAGTTGAACTAAGTAAAACTGGATTGTTGTGTATTAAATTATATTATCAATATTATAAACAATACAGGATTACTATATTACAATCAATTTAAAATTGCATTAGAAAAATCCTTGTGATGCATTTTGATTCTTAGCGTATCAACTGTGATTAAATATGGCTATCATTTGTATAAATTTTTAAAGCATTCAAGTCAAACTGGATGCTTTGTTATGTTCATGTGTATTGGATTACAAAGTGTATAGTCAACCAACCAGTCAATATAAATAAACTCCAAATTTATTCAAACTATTTATCCACTATCTTCGATTTTTAATATCATTACATTGTTACTGTTATATCAATATTCAATATATTTACATTTCTCATTCACCTATATTGTCTTATATAACTATAGATAAAATAACTGAATTAAATATAAATGTTAATACATATTCATTTCATATATATGAATCAAAATATTGACATTATAGTTATGATTAAATGAAAGCTGATTGATTTAAATAACAGTTAAATTGGTAATATAGGATTAGTCATTCTTGGATATGTTGGATTGTTTTACATTACATATTATGTTTGTTTCATTATAGCTTTGCTACAAAATCCAAGATTGATTTTTACACTTAATCATTAGATTGACTTTTTAACTTTACATCGTTTTACTATTTTTTTGATTGACTAGATTGGATTGGTTGACGTATAATATAAAACATAAAGTGGTAATGTGATAGTATGACTTGGATTGTGCTTGGTGAAAATAATTAAGAATACTTGCCCTTAATCTTTATTCCCTAATCATAATTTACATACTCACATATCTATAAACTTTTTATAAATGTAAAGCTTTCAATATCACAAATACACATCAATAATATAAACATAATATATGGCAAACAGTATAAAATAAGATATTAATGATGTTAAATTGTTCATATATAGTTGTTCAAACTGGATTAAACTCTAACATTATCTATTAAAATTCACATAACAATGATAAATAAATGGTAATTAATTTTAGATTAAATTTCTATTACTATTTAGGTTAACTGGATGTATTATTCAACAATTACTCCTTTGTTTTTAAATTAAACTTGTTTAGGTTGTATCAAACACATTAATTTTTTAAACACCTATTCTTTTTTTTAATAAAAAGAAAAATAATTTTACAAAATATTGTCAAACCTGCTACATAGCTTATCCAATTTCTTCATTTTATGTTTTAATATTTTTATAAAACTGGATTTAAAGAGTGGCACTTATTAATTTAAATTTATATTAACTAGTAGTGTATAAAAACTGGAAAACTAGTGTAGTTTTGTAAAAATTTAATTGATATTAGTGTTTGTTACACAATCCAATTTTGAAGAAGATTTACATTTTTATGCTGATTTATTGAAAAATAGAGAAAACCTATATATTTACTAGTGTTTATAGAAAATTACAATACACTGTTTTTCAAAATGCCCACGTTACTTTATAAAATTAAAAGTTAAAAACGACATATCCAAGACTGCCCATTTGTCTTAAATATGTCGTTTATTTTTTACAAAATTTTTAAAAAGGTCTAGCTTTTACTTTGTTTTCCAAATTTTTATTTTCCTGATTTTCATTATTTTCCAGTTTTATTTTTAACATAGTTTGTAACACTTGTGGGCGTGTATATTGATTAGACTGGATAAGTGGCTCTATGTATTTTTCTCTGAATTGTTTCATGTTGTTGTTGATACAGAACTCATCTAATTCTTCTACATCAATCTGGGATTTTTTAATTTCTTCTCTTGGGATGATAACTTGATTTTCTTTATGAAAGTGGAACTGGATGAGTTGGATATTTCTATCTAATAGTCCATTATTAATGGCTTCAACTAGATTATTTTTAACTGCTCCATCTTTAATTTTATCCAAGTTTTGTTTAATTGTTTCAATATTTCCGATTTCATTTAGCCATTTTTGTGCAGTTTTGGGACCAACTTTATCCACGCCTTTTACACCATCAATACTATCACCTGTTAATGATAAATAGTCAACCATCATTGTTAATGGAATGTTGAATTTTTGTTCAAAATTATTCTGATTAGTGATTTCAAAATTTTTTCCATTTGTATGGTTGGATTGTTTATTTTGACTGGATTGATAGATGTTTATATAAGGTGAATATTGACATAATTGTTTGTAATCTTTATCACTAGACATGGCGATAACATTCCAATTTTTCCCTGCTGAACGTTTCGCTAATATACCAACAACATCATCTGCTTCTATACCGTTGCTGACATAAGTAATATAGCCTAAGACTTTAAAAACTTCATGTGCTTTTTTAATAAAATTATCTATACTTTGTTTTTCCTCTTCACTTTTTTCTTCCCTATTTGCCTTATATTCTGGATAAATTGCCAAGCGAGAATCTTTGTTATTTTCACCATCAAAAATTGCAAAAGCATACTCATTAGGTAGAAAACTAACAGAAGAATATGCCATATTTAATAACACATGAACTGGATTTAGTTTCATTGCTTCAGCAGCGTAGTAAGCTCGAAAACACATGTTATTTGCATCAACATAAAGAACAGTTTTATTATTTGGATTTAAACAAATTGCATCATTATTTTTATCAACGATATTCATTTCATCTATATTTTCTTGTTTTATATACATATATTATATCAGATAATATAATGATAAAAATAGTTGACATTTATATATGTATATGTATATAATTTATACATTAATTAAGAGCAATTATAATGGAAAACAACAAGGTTAAAATTAGAAAAAAAATATCAAATCGCTGTCAAACAATTGAATCCAAACATTATTTAGAATTAGTAAAGTTAGGCATGACTATTAGAAAACACAGAAAGATTTATAAAAAAAGCGGTGAAGAATTTGGAAAAGAATTAGGAATTACTCGACAAAAATTACAAAATTTAGAAGAGGGGTTTCCTAACATTCCCTTATATGATTATTTAAAAGCACTTGATTTATTAGGGTTAAAATATGAAATTAAAGTGACACAAAAAGAATGATTAAAAAACAATCCAATATAATGCATACTGGATTGTTTTTTGTTTTACATCTATTAAATTATGATATACTTTTTAATTAATATACATAAACATGCACTTATGTATATGCATTAAACACTGACAATATCGTATATCTTTTAAACATATACACAAGAATTAAATATCATTATATTATTAGATATAAATATGGAATTATATATAAATGCAAAAAGATAATAAAGTAAAAATTTTTTTTGATACAGAAACAACAGGCAATGATAAATTAACTGATCGGGTTGTTGAATTTGGATTTTTAGTTTCACAAGGTGACGAAATTTTAGATAGTTATCAACAATATGTTAATCCAGAGAAACCGTCATCTTATGAGGCGTATAAGATTCATAATATTAGTGATGATTTTTTAAAAGACAAACCAAAATTTAAAGAAATTTATCCAAAAATAATTGATGTTTTAGTTAAGTATGAACCATATTCTTTAACCATGCACAACTCGGATTTTGATGCTATTATGTTATCTCAAGAATTTCAAAGATTGTATGATAATGATGGTATTCATATTATGGATTACATGAAAAAACAGTATCCAGATTTTGTTTTAGAGAAACATCGAACTTATCATTACGATAAAGAAACAGATAGTTATTATTATACTGGCAAGAAAGTTTCTGAATTAAAAAAATCAGAATATACATTATCTTTGATGGATATTGTTCCTATTGAAGATACAATGCTAGTGGCTGCAAATATTTTTGATGGTAAATTAAGTTTAAATGAATTGGCTAAAAATTTAAATGTAGATGCTACTGCTCGTGCAGATATTCACGGAGCATTAGTAGATGCTGATTTAACTTTTAGGTGTTACAGAAAACTGAAAGAAACTTATTTAAGAGATTATGACTTTTTAGATATGTCAAGAAATTTACTTGGACTAAATAGGCAAGATTTTTCAATTAATGATAGTGAACGTGTACCTGAAAATTTAGCTAATCAATTGTTAGATATGAACAGTTTAAATGCAGAGCAAACTCAAGTTAAAAAAACAAAAATGAAATGGTAATTAATTTTTAATTAATATGTTTGTGAATATAATAGATTAAAAGATAAGGTTAAAATAACATGGATATGTCTCAAATTTATTTAATTATTGGTTTTATTCTATTAATATTTGAAATGTTTACAGGTGGATTTTATTTATTTATTTTAGGACTTTCACTGATTTTATCATCCAGAATTTTGTATTTATTTGAAGTGTTATCAATTGGTGTTAGCCATATTACATTAATATCTATAAGTTTTATTCTATTTAATATTATTGGATTTTTAATTTTGAAAAAATATAAACAGTTTAACAATTTAAACGAAAAACGAGAAGAAAAACTGAATATATTTTCAGGAATTGGAAAATCAGTTTTGTTAAATAATGATAGTTTCAATGAAGAATCCAGTACAATAAAGTGTAGATATAGTGGTGCAATTTGGGATGCTAAGTTTATTAATTTAAATAATGATAATATTGAAAAAATTAAAAAGAAAAAAATTACGATTGCCTATATTAACAACTTGGAAAATAACATATTAATTTTGCAAATTGATAAACGTTAATTGATGTTAACTAATATTAGTTAGTTAATCAAAATGATTGGTAAACATAAAACGTCATAATTTCATTATGACGTTTTATGTTTATTGCTGTTTATAAAAGAATCAATTCTGCTAATGGTTTTGGTGAGTAATTAAACGGAATAATAGATTTTAATTCTAAGAGGATTGTATCTATATTTATTTTTTTTCTTTTATCTGGGTTTAGTTGGCATAATTGATGAACAATTTCAAGTATTTTATAGTGATACATACCTTCACATTCTTCATAGACATTATTTGCATGAGTTATACTTGGATTTTTAACTAAGTGAATAGATTCTTTGGGTAAATTAAGTGACAATAAGTTATACATAGTTGCACCAACACCATAGTAATCAGTCCATCCTCCAAGATTTAAAACTTTATAATACTCTTTATATTGTTCAGGAGCGGCAAATCCACGAGTTTTAAAATGTTGTGTTCTAACTTTTGAGGTTTCAATAGAAGTTCCGAAATCCAAGATAATAATTTCCTTGTTTGGTTTTAACCAAATGTTGTTGGTTTTTAAATCCAAATGTAAAATGTTATTTTCATGTAATGCTTTAACTGCTTCTAAAATACCTATAAATATTTTTAAAACATCTTGTTCTGAACACTTTATTTGTTCATATTTTAAAGAAGAAATGTAACTTGATAATGGCATACCATACTCATAAGGGGTAACGATATAGGCAGTATTATTCATTTCAAAATAATCAACAATATTGATAATATTTCTATGTTTAATATGACTAATAACGGACATTTCCTCAAAGAATTGATTTAGTCCTTGTGTAAAAGTTTTCCGATCCTCAATACTTTTAAAGTAAACATTAGTGTCTTTTTCTCTAACTTGTAAATAGTTTGGCATGTACTCTTTGATTGCCACTGTTTCATGAGTAATATTATTTTTTCCCATATATACAAATGAAAAACCTCCACTACTAATGCGATTAATAATAGTGTAATCTTTTAAAATAGTATTATTATTTAAAGGAATATTGTTATGCTTTTTTCTTGCCATTATCGTGCCTTAATAAAATTATTATATTTTATAATGTTGATAAATGTTTTCTGAAAATATTGATTATTTGGATTGCAGTTTTTCAACAACAGTACAATTTTCTGATTATTCTTCAAATATTTGGTTAATTCTTCTGTATCAGATATGTAAAAATTATGTTTATGTAAGATGAAATTAGCCCTATCCACAATTACTTGATCCACAGTGTAATCAATATTTTTATGTTTGGTAATAATGGCAATTTCAATAACATATTTTAAAAATCCAATAGTGATATATTTTGTTTTATCACACCAAGTATTTGGAGAATATTGAGTCATAATAATACTTGGTATTAAAAAGAAACACTCATTTTTTGTTCCTTTTTTTACTGAATAACTTGTTTGTTTCATCTCTTCATTTTAATGATAATGATCAATTATAATCTATATAAAAAATTAAATCAAAAATAAATTCATATTGGATTTTTATATTTCAGAATGAAGAATAACATTTAAATATAAATAATAAAAAGTGGAAAAATAAGAGACAGATGTGTTATAATTATTTCAATTTTATTATCTTTATATATGCCCTATGTCTAAAATAAAAACTCAATATAAGTGTTCTAATTGTGGTTCTATATCAATAAAATGGCAAGGTAAATGTTCTAATTGTGGCAAGTACAACACAATGGATGAACATGCGGTTCAACCAGATAACTCTGCTTTAGTAAAAAACAGGTTAGCACAAAATTCTTTTGGAGGTTATTCAAATTTAAATAATTCATTATCTTTATTATCAAATGTTAAAGATAATGAATTTGAAACTAGTAGAACAGGTATTGAAAGTTTAGATAATCTTTTTAGTTCTCAAAATGGGTTAATAAAAGGTAGTATTAATTTATTAAGTGGTGATCCAGGTGTTGGTAAATCAACATTACTTTTACAGTTGGCTGGAATATTTGCACAACAAAAAAACAGTACAGGAGAATTGAAAAAAGTTATTTATGTAAGTGCAGAAGAATCCGCTGGACAAATCGCACAACGTGGAAGACGTTTAGGGGTTCCTTTAGATAAAATCTATATCTTAAATAGTGCTGAATTGGAAAGCATTATTAATATCATTACTAATCCAGAACATAAGCCTGATTTATTGATTGTTGACTCAATCCAGTCTATATATAGCGTACAATTGCAATCAACACCTGGTTCAGTATCACAAGTTAAAGAGTGTGCCAATGTGATTGCACGTCATACTAAAGCAAATCATATTGACACATTTATTATTGGACAAGTTACTAAGGATGGTGATGTGGCGGGACCACAAGTGTTGGAACATATTGTGGATAGTGTGTTATTTTTTGAGGGGGCAAATGGGGATAAATCTGAATACAAAATATTAAGAGCACATAAAAATCGTTATGGTTCTACTCATGAAATTGCATTGTTTAAAATGAATGAGAATGGGTTAAATGAAGTAACTGATCCATCGTCTATTTTTTTAGAGAATCAAGACCATGAATCTTTTGTGGGGACGGCATTTTTAGCTACCCAATATAAAAACCAAGCTATGATGATTGAGATACAATCTTTAGTGGATGGGAATAATGGCAGCTCCCAATATCCAAAACGGATTGCAAACGGGATTGGGTATAACCAATTATCCATTTTGATTGCTTTGTTAAATAAACATTATAATGTTTCATTATTTAAATATGATATATTTTTAAATGTTGCTGCTGGTATTAAAATAGTGGATACAGCTTCAGATATTGCAGTTATTTTGTCAGTTTTAAGTTCTGTTCTAAACAAACCTATAAAATCCAAAACAGCAATGTTTGGGGAAGTTAACTTGAATGGCAATTTAAGGCTTACCAAACATTATGAACAACGAATCGCAGTAGCACATCAAATTGGATTTGAAAATATCATTTTACCTTTTATTAAAGATGAAAAAATGGTTAAAAGTTTAAAGAAAAAATATCCAAATATTAATTTAATTATGTGTAAAGATATTAGTGATGCTGTTCAATTTGTGTTTCCTGAATAATGCATAGTTTAGATAAATTGTGTTTATTTCATTTAAAATAATGAATATATTATTTACTATTGATTGGATTAAATATGGATTATTTGGTTATTAGACAGTTTTTAAATAATGAATATCCTAAATTTATCAGTAAACGTGATAAATTTACTGATAAAAAATCTCGGTACAAATTAAAAACTAGTACAGTTGGCATGTTATATAATATGAGCCGTAAAAAAAAGATAGTTAAAAATAAAAACCAACTTTATTATTTTACTCCTATTTTTGAATTGCATCGTTTGGCAAAATTATCCAAAAATAAAAAAAGAACAATTCAAGTAAAAAAGTTGGATAAAAATGATATCAACAAAATGGTTAACAAGTCACAAAACAAAAGTAATGTATTATTTTTTGATTATCAGTATTTGGATAGTGCAATTAGTCACAATTATTTATTTTTAGAAAAAAAATGGAAATATTTTAAAAACCATCATTTTTTTCAAAAGAAAGATTTGATTACAGAGGATATATGTAAAACATTAAATGATTTATCTATTAATGAATTAGAAGAATTGCTACAAATTGTTGATTTTGTTATTAATGGAAACATGTATTTTTATTCTGATAATTTGGATGAATCTTATCAGGATAAAAAACTGGTAGATAACTTATCCAAGTTTATGACATATATTTGTGATACTGTTTTTAAGTCATTATCCAATTTTTCTATAAAAAAAGAAGAGTACACATTAATTAATGGTGAAATTAATCAAAATTTAATTAAGATTTTATTAAATCACCTTAATGACATAAAATCATCTAAACAGAATGATTTGGATAATAAACATAAACAATTTATTCAAACAGATACATTATTCAATTTTTTATATAAGAATAATATTGAGTTATCTATTGATAACAAAAATCTTTTACAATCCAATTCTGTCTTAAATAATAAAAATAAAGTGAAAGTTTATATATCCACTATGATTGAAACCGCATTTAATGCCTATATGTTACATATTAATACACAAAACAGTGCGGATGTGGATGATGAGACATTTAGAAGTAAAACCATTATGGCAACAACCCTATTATCCCAAAAGATTGTATTGTTTTGTCAAAATTTCAATATGAGCGTGTTAGAGATAAAACAGTGTTTACACAAAATGGTAAAAAATATTAAAGATGATAATATTTTAAATATTAAGAATAACCCTTATATTGATACGTTCTATTACGATATTGAAAAACAAACCAGTAGGAAAGTGTATTTTATCTCGCAAATACAACGTTTTACTGAATAGTGATATCTAATTTAAAATAATATTATAAAAATCAAGAGTATATAAATTGCCCTGTTGATTTTTGTTTATGTTTATGTTAAATTATTTCTTCAACTAATTATATTACACATAAAAATGGAGGATGCTATGCCATCGCTAAACGCATAAAAACACAATATCAAAAATATTCATTACAAAAAGGTATTAATTTCAAATATGAATCTTTTAATGATTCAATTCTTTCACCTGATGACTCCACATTATTTTGTACTTCTGGAATGCATCATTTTAAAAATGAGTTAAACTCATCCAATTCAAACACTTTATTAGAAACACAAACTTTTACCAATATACAAAAATGTTTAAGATTAAATGATTTAGATTCTATTGATGATTTAAATGATAGAACACATTATTTAATGTTCCATATGATTGGATTATTTAGTTTTGGTAAAAAACCTTTTACTTTAGAACAATCAGTGGATTTTATTATTGGTTTTTTTGAATATATTGGATTAGAAACAGATAAACTAATTGTCACATTACACCCAAGTAAAATAGATGAATGGAAACACATTTATCAAAAACACAATGTGACTATTAAGATAGATGAAGATTGTGTGTGGACTTCTGATAATATTCATTATGATTATTGTACTGAATTTTATTATAATGGAATTGAAATAGGGAATTGCGTTCTCAATAATCACTGGAATATTGACGTTGGTTTAGGATTGGAACGTTTAGTTGATATTTTAAATCATAATATAAATCAAGATGATATTCATTTAATTAAAAATAAAATAAACATGTTGTGTAATGTTATATTGCAATTAAACCAAGAAAATGTGAAACTTGGACATTATAAGCATGGTTTTATATTAAAGAAAATCATTGTAAAATTAATAAATTTATTATTGAAAGTTAATAATCAATTAGAAAAAGCATTAGATAAGCAATGCTCACGCAATATTAAACTTATTGAAAACTTAGATTGTTATCAAACTGTTTTTCATAATAAAAGAAAGATATTATTAATGTTTTTACACAATAAGAAACTGAATACTAAAATTTATAGGAAACAAAGTGATGAGTGGTGGATAACAACACATAATATTCCAATCCAAGTTTTACGTTTTTATAGAAATAATGAATTACAATATGAATCAGAAGTGAAAAATATTTTTAATTATTACCAAATTGAATTTGCACACTAAATAATGCGTTTATTTAATTAAAATAATTGATGTTTTCAGATAAAATACATTTTATGTACATAATCGTTATTATATAAGATTGTTTAAAGATTACTTATAATATTGATATACAAAGTACAAAAATTATACGCAGTACAAATGGACATATATAATGTCCATTTTATTATGAATTATTGGTGTTAGAAAGATTTTTCAATATTTTTCCTAAAAATTGGATAAGGCACGAACTCATGTTTATATCAGTTTTAAATTTTTCGTTATCACCAAAGTATTTAACCATATAATATGTTGAAAAATTATCTATATATTCGTCGTCTGACAATTGATTTTCATTACTTTCTTTTTGTATAGTAATGAAAAAGTACACCCCTTGATCCAATATTTTCCAAGAAACGCAATTATCATTTGATTCTGATGGATCTATCCCATCAAAAATTTTTTTAAAATTTTTACGATTATCGCCAATTAGTGCAGTGAATGCCAAAGGTTCATTTAGTGCCAAATTCTTAAACCAGTTTTGTACATTAATGTTTTCAAATACATCTTGGTATTCATGATATTTGTTATTATTAGTATTCATAATTATTCAGATAATTGAGTGATAATATTTTGGATTTTATTATTAATAGAGTTTAAGGCTAAAATAGCTTCATGTTTTTGTTTTTGGGACATGTTTTCAGTATCTAAATCGGCATTTCCATAAAATGAAAAAACACCAGCATCAATGCTAAATGTGAAATCTATTGAATCGGTGAAAATATTTTCTTCCAGAATATGGTTATTTTCATCATATTCTTGATTATTTTCATTAAAAGAGAATGGATAGGTTGGCATTGTCATTATATTGCTTTCATATTGATTATCTAATTATAGCATTATTGTTTTCGTTTTGCTAATTTTATTAACATGTGATTTTTTTGCAAGAAATTGTATAATTCTTCTTTGGTTTTTATATCTTGTCTAATTTTATTCTTAAATTGTTTACCTGTCATATGATTTCCATTAAAGAATTTTCGTACACCTGTTATTTTTAAGTGATGGAATAGCGAATCAAAATCACTAATATCAATTAACACGCCATTATAAAAGTTTTCTAATAATAAATTAAATGCTGAAACATATCCAAAATCCACATAATCCAATGTTTGTTTGCTTTGGATTTTATATATTTCTTTGGCAGTTTTACTATCTAATCCAAGTTGATTGTTTTGTTTAATTTTTTGTAAATAATCTTCACCTAATGTTTCTTCAATTTTTTGCCTATCTTTTTGTGTGAGTGGCTTATCATTATTAATAAATTGTTCTGATTCTTTTTTTGCTTTATTATGTGAATCTTGGATGAATTGTTCAAATTTATCTTTATGCTCTGTTAGGAAGTGATAATATTGTTGTGATGTTTCAATATTTTTAAACAAAACTCGTAAAAGTACACTATTATCATAAAAAGACAACATTTCAATATTAATTGGAATTTGTTCTTCACTATTAAAGGTCTTCCAATCCAATTCAAACTCACGCAATTTGCTTTTAATAATATTTTGAATATGTGTTTTAGATACATAACCATTAATAATGGTATAATTGAATGTGCTTGTTGCCAATATAAATGCAGACTGTGATAATTCAAACAATTTTCTCATCGTATAATTTGGATCTGCATTTTCTTTGATATTATCTTGTTTTGTTTTTTTTATATAAGCATTATACAAATTATTATATGCCATACTATAAGTAATATAGGCTTGGCTTTCATCTAAAGATTTTTCAAATTGATAATTTTGCTTTTTAGTATTATTATCTTTATTATGATTAACCATATCTTCTTTAGTTGCAATATGTTCATCAAAATGAATATTATCCAAATCTGGATGAGTAAAAATTTTCTTAATTTTTTGTATAAAACTTAACATTTTGAGTATTTGTTATTTTTAATGGATTATAAGTTTAATTGTTTTTTTTGTCAAAACTTTTATAATTAATTATACAAATTATCTATTGCTAATTAACCTGATCATATTTTTATATTTAAAATCATGTGGTTTATTCATACACAAATAAAGCCCCATCTTATTTTGGGACTTTATTTGTACTATTTTATTAATTATTGTAAATATTTAGCTAAAGTTCCACCGTTATTTTCAATAGTCATTTTAGTATCGCTATCCAATTCTGAGTTGAAATCTATTCCAACTATTTTTTCTAGGTCTGAAATTTTAATTAAAAAATTATTAAAATGCTGATGACCAATATTATTGGCATTAGGAATTAAATACGCTGCTGATTGTCCTGTGCGTGGCTCTATAATAATTTTATAGAAATAGGTTGGTACTTGTATTTGATTTCCTATATATCCAAGTGTGCCATTTTCCATCCCCCACTTGGTAGATTTATCATAATAATAAGCAGTACCTGTTGTAATATATAGCTCTTGAATATTTTTATTATTTTTAAGTAACTTACGAATAGATTGTTCTAATCGTGACCATATTTGTCTGTTATGATTCGGAGCTTGTGGGGCGATATTAGACATATAAAAACTTTCTGACATAAAAGTTGGATTGTATGCAAAATCGCCTGCTGGTGCTAAATGTCCCCTATCATAACCACTTCTAGTATAATCTTGTGGTTTTGCACTATTTTTTTTACCAGCTATATGTGGGTCTTCTCTAAAATCATTAGTTCTTTCTACATAGTTTCCAGATGTGAAATCAGAACGTTTAAGTACATGAGATTCCCATACAGGTGTTTTATTTTGAGAATTGTATTGTACTGCATATTTATTGTAACAGAATAATGCACTTTTACTCGTTACTTCTGATGTGGTTCGAGGAATACCTAATGGAAAATTATCAGAACAACGATGATTATTATCAAATACACGGACAAATCCAACATTATGAGGATCTGTTCCATCAGTTGCTTGAATTTTATAGTTGTTTTGTATAGCTGGACGATCGCCACCCACAATGAGATTGGGCGAGGTTGATTTTAAAAATAAGAAAGCTAAAAATGACAGAGCAGAAACAGAAATAATACTACTATATAACATTGTCATTTTGCCAGCAGTATTCTTCTTTCTAAGTTTTGTTAAAAAATTATTAGCCATATTATTGTTTGTTTATTTTGTCATTAGTTTAACAAAACATCACATAATAAACCAGTAATTTGTGATAAAATATAAGTATTGTTATTTATTTAAATTCATAATCATGGCTCAATATCGCAAACTATCCAAACCAAATGTAAACAATTTTCGTATTTTAGTACGCAAAGCAATGATGTTAAATCGAGATGAAGAAAAGCTGTTTTTATCAATTCCTGAAGATGTTTGGGAAAATATATTTGATACCAATTTCAATAGTGAATTAACTTATGCTGAAAAAGTTATTTTAGGTAATGTAGATCCTATTATTCATACTGAAACAAAATACTTGGAACGTGTAAAGGAAAATATTGATAATTTTGATTATGCCAGTCAAACATTATCCAAATACATTGATGGCAATAAAAAAGTAATTTTTATTACAGACAATGATAATGACGGGTCTGTTTCTCAAGCAATTATTAATCAATTGGTTAAAACATTACCTAAAGATAAACAACAAAATATGCTGGTTGAGTATGCAAGAAGTGTTGGTGGTAATAATACACGCGGTTTTTCATACGAATTGGTTGAAGAATTGGCAACCAATATTGGATTAGGTAAGAATGATGATTTCTTAATTGTGACTGCTGATAATGGTGTTAACTCTCGTCAAGAACAGATTAAAATCAATCAATATTATCCAAATGCCACATTATTGGTTACAGACCATCATAATCCAGAGCCAGATATGATGGTAGTTGAAAATAAAAACACCATTATGTTTAACCCACATTATTTTTCATTAGAGTTAACTGATAAGGATGTTTTGAAGCAACGCGGTATTAATCCAGTTATGACCAAAGCAAAACAAGAAAGTTATGATTTTTTCAGTAAAAACAATATTTCTGGTGCGACCACAATTGGATTGTTAGTGATTGAATATTTACGTAATCAAAATAATTTAGATTTTGAAAATATGACATTAGAACAACAATTATTAAGTTTTGATAAAAACAATCAAAATCATGATTATCATAATGAAATATTGGTGGTTGAGAGATTATCACGTTTATCTAATATGATTGACTATGTAAAGACTGCTCCATCTGATAAACCTTATGAAAGTAAAGAAATTAATAATGCTTTATTCTTACAATCATTATTAAACACTAATAACTCTGTTGCTAATTTGATTGTTAATTTTATTTCTGAAGATGTGTTAACTATTTTGAAAAACAAGGCAGAAGAACAACAAGTTAAGGATTTTAATATTGATGTTTTTTATGATGAAAACAAAAATATTCATGCCTTAAATAAAGTTGCACAAAAACTATTATCACAATATAACACATATAAATCCTATGATTTATCTATACGTTTAAATCTGGAAAAAGAAACAGCAGAAGAAAACTTACCTCAAAAAATTATTTTATCAGACTTGACTAAAATTAATGAGTTACCATTTGATAATAAAAATCCAAACTATATAGAACAGCTTCGTCCATATATTTATGAGTTATCCACTAATGATAATAATACATTGTATGAAACACAACTATTGGATGTAATGATTGATGTTTATAAAAAATTACAAACATCTGAAAGAAAAATTATTAACGAATTACGTAAAATTGATTTATTAGAAACTATTGAACTGGAAAACACCACCATTTCTGTTTTGGATGGGGATATGCAACATGTGTTTAATAGAAAATTAATGAACAAGGCTTATAATCGTGCAAATAATGGTTTTAATTTAACATTGGATAACATCCAATCCAATGTAATTTCTGGTTCTTTCCGTTCAGCATTTAATATTAGTGATATTTTAAATAGTGAAGACAAAAACAAATTATCTCAAAAATATGATGTAACTATTGAAACACCTGGACATGAATTGGCAGCAGGTTTTATTATACGTGCCAATGATATGAATAAAACGATTAATAGAGATATTTTATATGATGTAAGTGAACATATTAATGGCAAAATTAATTTGTTAAAATCTCAAAACGAACTGATTTTAAATAACAATATTGAGTTAGTGGTTGACTTAGGAGCAATTGATGTTATAGACCGTATTAACCAAGTTGTGCGTGGTAATGTTGCACATTTTTCCAGAATGACCCCATTGATTAAATTGGATAATGAAAATGTAGTGGCAGTGGATGCTAAAACAAATAATCAGACTACTTTGGTAGAACAAGCTAAAAACAAATATGGTTGGTTCGCATTAGGAACCCAATTACCTAGTCATGGCAGTAGTGGTAAAAGTGTATTAATTCAAAATGGTTTATTAAGAGAGGTTGTTGAACAAAATTTTGAACCGTATATTAGATTAAACTACATGACAGAGGGAACTTTTATTGCTGAAAAAATAGTGCATGGCATCAATTATAATCCAGAACAAATTATTCATTTAGATAAGAATGATAAACGTGAAAAAGCATTGATTGATTATTATGAAGAACAGAAGACATTGGATAATGAAAATAAAGTGGTTCAATTGTCTCGTGAAGATTTGAAAAACAATCCATTCTTCAAATTTAATCGTTTTGGTAATGATGACTTTAATAAATTTGAAGAGGTTATTATTGGTATTATTGAAAGTAATAATATTGATCAATATGCAGTATTTGATGTTGAAGCAGATGGTTTTGGTAATGCTCGATTATTAAATATTGGTTTTATGATTTATCAGATTGATAATGATTTAAATAATGGAATTACACAAAAATTATCCAAAACACAATTTGATGATAACACTTACACCACTGTAACTGGTAAAGAGTTTTTACTTAATACACCAAATAAAGATGATATATTAGTTGAAATTAATGAAAAAAAATATGAAGAACTATTAAATGAAAAAGCTTTATCTTTACTAACCAAACAGGGTAAATATTATTTAATTCATGATCGTCATTTATTGGATAATCATGATTATTTTACTGAAATCAAGAATAAAAAAGTGACAGATGATAATGAGATTATTATTAATAGAACATTAAAAGGGGAAACTGTTTCATATTTGGTTAAACCTGAAAACTTTATTATTCCTGCAACATTATCCAAATTAACAGGGATTACAAATGAATTGGCAAATAAATATGGATATCCTATTTCTGACATTGATGTTATGGTATCCAATATCTTTAAAGATAAAAGTACATTGTTTATTGCCCATAATACTGAATATGATGGACGTATTGCACGTGTCAATTTACCACAATTTTCAAAAATCCTAACTTCCCCATCTAACTTGGTTGCGGATAGTGCTGATTTTTCAAAACAATATCAACTAATGTACGATAATGTACAAATTGTTCAATTTAATGATGTTCCAGCATTAAAAGATTATTATTTTTATGATAACAAGTTCTCTAAAATTAACTTTACTGACTTTATTAAATCAAATGAAGAGGGTGAATTCCCAGATATTAAGGGTAAGATTCATGTGGTTAAAATCAGAAATCAGGATTTGGATGATACTTTTACCTTTTATACTAAAGATTTAAAAACAAGCGTGATGACAAAAATTGTTGCCAACTATATTGATGAAAAAGGTGAGAGAAAATATGTTGGTTTATCTGAGTTATTAGACAACCGTAATCAACGTTTATCCAATGTTCCAATTGTGTCCAGTAATGGTTTGAAAGCACAAGATATTGGATATAAGGCTCAAGGTTTGGGTGAAACTAAGTTTATTCGTCAAATGATGATTCATGATGTGGATTTTGAAAAACAAATCAGTTTTATGGATAATGAAGATTATAAAGAATTTCCTGCTTTAGAAAAACATAAAGAAAAACTAAAAGAATTGCAGGAAGAATATCGTTTTAATCAAACGCCAAAAGAAAATATTATTAACTTTTTAAACTTATATCAAATATATAGTGATTTTAATGATAGTGAAGAGATGGTTCAGTTTTATGATCAATTGGACTTGTTTGTAGATAAATTCTTGGATAAAAACAAGGATATTGAAAACAAATACAATGATACTTGGTGGTATCAATCTGTATTGAAACATTATGAACCCATTTTACATAATGACTTAAATAGTGTTAATACTGAAATTGTATCCACATTATCAGGTATTCCACAAGAACAGGTGATGGAAGCATTTAAGAAATCCTATGATTTCCAACAAACTTATAAAAAACTTGGATGTACATCTGTTATATCTGATGAAGAACATATGAATGGACCATATAAAGGTAATGTTGTGGGGGATATTGCATATGAAGATAAAGCCACTATTTTATTGTTGGCTGATAGATTTACTAATAAATTTGGCAATGAAACTAAACAAATTGTAGATATATTTAATGCTTCTCAACAAAACTATTCCATCAAGTTCTTAAAACAAAACGTTTTGGCTGACTATGCAGCAATGGACTCTATGAGTTTCAAACAACATGAACATCATAAACAAGATAGCACCACCATTCAAGCATTAGCTGATAGAAAAGAAAATATCACTAATAATAAAGAAAGTGATATGCCAATTGTGAAATTTAAATTATCAGAAGATTATTTGCAAGATGGTAAACACGTTTATGCCATTATTAGAGATGATATTAAAGAACCTATTACATCTCAACAAATTGAAGAAGATGCCCAAAAAATAGCCTTTATTATTGGTTGTTTATCTTTAGGTAAAAATAGTAAAGATAAAAGTGTTGAGTTTGTGTATGATGATAATATGGAAAAAATGAAAGAGTATAAGGCTGATTTAATGACTCGTTATTCTTACATTGAACAAAATAATAGTATTGGTATGACTAATGATTATATTAAAGCTATTAATGAATTTTTAGTTGAAAAAATTGATTTTAACAAATTAGCCAGTAATAATATTTTCAATCAACCAGCGAGAGCAAATGCTTCATCTGGCTTGGAAACGGTTGGATTAGATTTGTTATCTGGTGTTGAAAACATATTGATAAATCAACTATTGAAAACTGTTAGGGGGATTGATAATCCTAATATTAAAGATGATATTATTCAATTAACAAAACCAAATCAAGATGTTCAATTAAAAACAGAAGTAGGTACTGCCATTAAAGGATTGATAAACTTTTGCAATGATGTCAAATGTATGAGTAATGATGATATTCAAAAATATTTTAAAGGTGTGTTTCCAAAAGAAATGACTAAAGAGAAAACTTTTGAAAACTATACTGCACAATTTATGAAAACAGTAGTTTCCAGTAAGGAATTTGATAATCATTACAATTATTTAATTGCTCCTTTGAACAAATTAAGTCATGCATTATTACTAAATAGTGTAGCAATCCAATTTAAACAAACACACCCTACCAGATTAGAACATGCTGTTATGGATATGCGTAGTAATACTATTGATTTAGATAAAAAAATAGATTTGGATAATATTGAATCTGATAATTTCTTATCTGCAAAACATAGTACTATTACAAGACAGAAGCCAAGCAAACATTTGTTGGAAAAAATGAATTATATTAATTTTATTAGTGCCAACCTTGTTACTTCTATACCATACAAATTAGAAGAATGGAAAGAGAAACTTGAAGAAGAACAAAAAATAACAAAAACAACAAGGTTAAAATTTAAATAAAAATTGATATATTAATTATATGTTTATAAACAACTTGGATTATATTAATTTGTAATCCAAGTTTTGGATTTAGGATAATGAAGCAGAACTGGAATCAAGTTGAATTTTATTATAATGCCCATAGCAATTTTCAAAAACAAAAAAATGAAAGAAATTTGGCTTTTTTATCCCATATTAAAGCAAATAATTTAACAGCTTTTTTTGAGGATATTGAAAATGGAGTTGATGTAAATTTTGTATCTGACATTTCAGAAACTCCTTTATCAACTGCAATGGATTATAATAATTTAGAGTTATTTGAATTATTATTGAAATTTCATGCAGATGTGAATTATCAATATGATGGATATTCATTAATATGGCAATCATTATGGCAAGACAAAAATGATTTTTTTAAATTAATGGTACGCAAAATCAACAAAAATACTCGTGAAAAAGGTACTGGAAAAACCATTTTAATGGAATCTGTTTTATTATCCAATCTTGAAGCAGTAAAAGCAATTATTTTATCTGGTTTTAATATTAATGATAAAGATCACAATGGCAATACAGCTTTACATTATGCACTTAATAAAGATTTTTATACTGAAACAGATAAAGAAATTATTAAATTTTTAATTAGTTCTGGTGCTGATGTGTTAGCTAAAAATGCAAATGGTAATACGCCAGAAGATGTAATTAAAGAAGCCCCAACAACATCTATGACTCAATCTGTACAGCAAACTAACACTCAAAACTATGCTCCAAAACAAAGTCAAAAGCAAACTTATAAAAAGAAAAATACACCTAAACCAAAATATGGTAAATAATTAAGAACAAAAAAATGGTACAAATTATGTACCATTTTTTTGTTGATAAATTACTGTGTTTTATCAAATGCGCCTTTTTTACGATAAGCATTATCTGCAATTTGTTTCATTTCTTGGATAAAACGCTGATTTTTATCCAAGTTATCCATATGTAATGACATATTGTTAGCAATTTTTTCACATAATTGGTCATATTTCTTTACGCTAATTAATTCTTTTCTTCTTAGATGTTTTCGTGCCTCTTGAAACGTTTTGTCATTACGTAATTCTTTATAGTTTTTTATGGGTTCAAAATTTATCTCCATAGTTTGACTATTTAAATGGTAATGTGTTTTATTCTTATTTAAATCCTCATATTTATCTTGTGGGGTAATTTCATCAACAGTAAATCCAACGAATGGTATTAATTCAACATTTAACATGACTTTTGAATTTTTAAAATTTAGAATAAGTTATAAATAATTAAGTTTTTTTCAAAGTGCGGCTATAAAATGCAAAGTACAAATGAAAATAAAAGGTTGTAAAATTTTATTTACAGCCTTTTTATTAAGGTTTCATCACATTTTATATTTTTTTGTATGTGGTGTTTCTTCAGTTCCGTTGTGATATTTAAAATTCGATTTAAACATATCAGATGATACTGTTTTTTGTTGATTATCATGAGTTTTTTTAATGTTGTTATCCATTTCATCTAATTGTTGGAATATATCGCGCATTCCTTGATTTTCAGGTAATCCTAAAGTAATTTTTTTATTAAATAATTCATTAACGAATTTTTGATTTTCAATTTCATCATTAATATCTTTATCCATCATTTTATTCCTTGTTATAATAGATATAATAAAAAAACTCATATTGATTATGAAATTTTAACAGCAAAATTTAAAAATAATTAATTTTGCTGTTAATTATTAAAAGTATTTAATTAATAGTAGATTTATCCTCAAACATTTTTACATATTCACCTTTAAACGAGCCCATTTTTCTACGGTACTCTTTAAGTTGTATTTCTGTTAATTCTTTGTCAATAATATCTTTAGGTAGATTTTCATCTATCAAACAATTTAACATATATACTTTTAACTCTTTTACTTCAAAAATATCATTTTCTGACTCTTTTAATATAGAAGCATAAACAACATTATCATTAAATAATTTTTTTAAACTATGAATACATGTTTGAGATAAAAAATTAATCATTGCAAATCCAAAAATCATTTGTTTTTTGAAATCGTCATCTTGCATTCTTAATAACAATCTGTTTTTTGTAGCTTGATTTTCTATTCTCATCACATATTGTTTAATGGATTCGGTAATGTTGCGTTTTTGTTCTTCAGTTAATGTAAATAAGTTCTTCATCATTTTTATCTTCACCAATTTGTTAAATTAATATGATTCAAAATATTCAGTAATTTCTTTATATCTATTCTGATGTCTTCTTAATGTACTATCATTAAAATTATATCCAAGTTCTGCCTCAAACTCATTTATATTAAAAGTGTTTAATAGATATTGTTTAAAAAGTTTAACATCATCATAATCATTAATAGTTTTTCGTTTTACTACATTGAACACTACGTCATAATTAAAAATGCTTTCAATTAATGTTGAGGTAATAAGACAAGCTATTTGTGTCACAGATGTTAATAACTGCTCTTCTAATTCAGAGTCATTTTGGATAAGTCTGATAAGTTCAGCAGTATAATCAGGTTGCATATTCGCAATATGTAGAACATATTCATTTAATTTATCACGGGCTTCATTTCTTTGTTTTTGATTTGTTATTTCTATAAATTTTTCTGCCACATCATGATAATCAAGATTAATAGATTCCATACTAATATTAAATCAAGATAGTTATTGTGATAATCTAAAAACAAAATAAAAATAATCAACTATTTTTACAAGATTGATTATTTTTATTTTGTTTTCTTAAAGGATTTTTGTTATTTAAACTATTACATTTTATTTTTTATAAATTTTGATTTCGGCATAAAGTCATATGTATCTTGAAACTCTTTTTTTAAACCCAAATCGTCCAATTTATTATTTAATCTTGTATCAAAAATAGCAAAAGCTGTTTTATTTTCGGATTCTAATGTTTTTGCCATATCATAGAATTTATTAACCATACTTGAATTGTTATTTTTATGATGCATGATAATAGCATTAACATACATATTAATAGTTGGATTCAATCTATCTAAACTATTATCTTTAGATTGATTTGCTTCTGACACATTGTATAATTCAATTTTTTCTAGCTTTTGGGCATATTCTTTATCAATATCTTCTATTTGTTTTTGTAATTCTTTACTTTTTCTCACTAGTGCCGCATAAGCTGTTGGGCTAATTTCTTTTTGTGTGGTTTTTAATGAAAGTAATGTTTTATTTAAATCGCTTTGGTATATTTCTTTTAGTCCATTATGTTCATGTTTCATGTCTTTGATGGTTTGTTTACCAAAACATTTAATTATACGTTTTCCATTTTTATAGGTTTCTTGTTGTGTTGTAATATCTTCATCATCATTATCATATTCAACAACTGATATTTCTATATTATGTTTTTGCGCTTCTTGTTGAATCACTTGTTCATTGTGATGAAAACAATTAAACAAACCTGCTAATCTTGGCATATCTGATGTGTTTACTAATTCAATAGACATAAATTATTTCTTTTATTCTTTTAAATATTATAATAATTTGATTGTAAAAACAGATAATTAAAATCAAAATTATAATTTAGTGAAACAAAATAATGCATATTTAGCAACTGTTTGGTAAAATATCAGAATAATGTCTTTATATAAATTGTAGTGAATAGAATAATATGAAATATGTGAATTTACGTGCTTTTACAACTGCATCAATGGTTGGTAATGAAGAAAAAAACTGTGGTCTTTTTGATATTCAAGGAGCACTAAAGAAAATCCAAGAGAATCCAGAAGAATATAGCAATACATTTGCTGTTACTGAAAAGAACAATATGTATTCTGTGATTGATTTTTATAAAGCTGGACAAAGTAATAAAGATTTTAATGCCCTCATTGGGATTCATTTAAATTTTGCCAAACAACATGAAAAACAATACGAAGTAAAAGAAAATAATAATGTTCGTGTTGAAACTATTGAAGAAGCTGAAACTTATCCAGTTTTACTTATTGCTAAAAATAATAATGGTTATCAGCATATTTGCAAATTACAAACATTGTTTTTTAAAAGTAAAAAAGAAGATCGGGTTACTGAACATGTAGCAAAAGAAAATAAGCATCTATTTGAAGATTTATTTGTTTTATCTGGAGGCAATGGGGAGTATTTATATAATAAATTCCTATATATTAAAAATCATCCAAATGAAACAGAAAAAACACTGGATGAATTAAAACAACATATTAATTTTTGGAAGGAAATTAGTAATAATAATTATTTTATTGAATTGCAACGTGATGGTACGCAATTTGAAAATGATTATATTAAGTTTATTTTACCTATTGCTATTGAATTAAAAGTTCCTGTTGTTGCTACTAATAACACTTATTTTTTAAACAAATCTGATTTTGGTGAACATCAATTATTAAACTCCAACTCTCAAAAGCAAAAACTTTTATCTAATAGGAATTTTGATGGAAGTTTGATTAATAAAAATGTTCACATCCCTACTCCAGAAAACTATTTTAAATCCAATTCTGAAATGACAGAATTGTTTAAAGATATACCTGTTGCTTTATCTAATTCGGTGTTTATTGCTGAAAATTCAAAAGTAACATTTGAATTAAACAAACATAATTACTTGCCAGAAATTCAATCTCCAAATCCAAATGAAAATATTGATGAGTTTTTCAGACGTTTGGCTAATGAGGGGTTGAATGAGATTATGTTAAAGTTTTTATCTCAATATGGTGTAAAAAACAATAATCTTAATATGCCTGATAATGATTATTTTAGAGGGTTTAAAGAGTGGCAGGATTTGGATATTAATCCAGATTTTCTATCTAAAGAAGAACAACTTGATTTAATTAAACCAACAAAACTATATAAGAAATATAAAGAACGTTTGGATAATGAGATTAATATTATTATCAATATGAAATTTCCCAGTTATTTCTTGGTGGTTTCTGATTTTATTAAATGGGCAAAAGATAATGATATTCCTGTTGGGCCCGGTCGTGGTTCTGGTGCTGGCTCATTAGTAGCATATGCATTAAAAATTACTCATGTTGATCCATTGCAATTTGGATTATTATTTGAACGTTTCTTAAATCCAGAACGTGTTTCAATGCCTGACTTTGATATTGACTTTTCCGCTCTTGATAAAAGTAAGGTAGAAGATTATGTGAGACGGAAATATAGTACGCATGATAAATTGGCTGTATCCAAGATTATGGCAGTGTCAAAATATGCAACTTTAGCAAGTATTGAGGTAGCGGCTTCATGTTATGGGATTAAAAACAACCATCCTTTTGTAAAAGAGATAAAAGAGTATTTTGATACTAAAAAACAAATGGATGATTTTATTGATGATCCAGAAAATAGTGAAGAAGAGGAAGAATTAGGTGATTTTTTTGAAATAGTGGAAAATAATAAGAAATTCCAATTAACATATCACAATTCCCCTTTATTTAAAAAGATTTTGGATTTGGCAGAAAAGATACATGGCAATATGAGAACTGCTTCAGTTCATGCAGCAGGGGTGGTTATTGCTTCACAAAGTATTGATGACATATTACCCTTAACTAAGGCTAAGGATGGCTGGGTAACACAATTAAATAAAGATAATGCTGAGGGATTAGGTGTAATCAAATTTGACTTTTTAAGTTTGGAAAACTTGAATGTGTTGCAACATGCAATATCAGAAGTAAATAAAAAAAGACAAAAATCAAATTTGCCTGATTTAAGTATGGATGATCTAAACAATATTGATATTTATGATCAAAATGTCTATAAAAACATTTTCCAAACTGGTAATACTACTGATGTGTTCCAATTTGCTTCATCAGGTATGAAACAAATGTTAATTAATTGTCAACCTGATTGTTTTGAAGATTTAATTGCATTAGTTTCCTTGTATCGACCTGGTCCTATGGATATTTTGCCAGATTTTATTGCAACAAAACATGGTAAAAAACCAGTTGTAGACATTGCGCCAAGCACACCAGAATTAAAGAATGCTTTATCTGAAACTTATGGTTTTTTCTTATATCAAGAACAAATTATGATAGCTGCAATGTTAAAAGCTGGATATTCTTTAGGTGAGGCAGATATTTTAAGACGTGCAATGGGTAAGAAAAAACCAGAAGAAATGGCAAAACAACGTGGTAAGTTCTTAACTGGTTCATTACGTCATTTCAATTTGCCAGAAAATGTATTAAATCAGTTGGAAAACTTTGTATCAGCAGAAAATTATGAAAATGTTAAAAAATTAACAAAAGACTTAACTGAATCCGATATTGGATTAAATAAAACCATTATTGATCAATCTATTGAAGCAATGAGTATGTTTGACCAAATGGAGAAATTTGCTGGTTATGGTTTTAATAAATCTCATGCTGCTGCATATGCTTTTGTAGCTTATCAAACTGCATGGATGAAGTATTATTATCCTAATGAATATGCATTAGCAGTATTGCACTCACATGTTCGTACCAAAAAACCAAAAGAAACAGTTTTGTATGAAACCATTATGGACACAAAACGTAATAATGTTGATGTGTTGGATTTGGATATAAATCAAAGTCATGAGAATTTCCACTTAAATGAACGTGGACAAATCATTATGCCATTTTTAGCTATGAGTGGATGGAATACACAAACGGCAAAAATGATTCAGAATTTGCGAGAGAAACATAAGTTCAATATGGATGAAAAAGGACATATTTTTAAAAATATTCCTGACTTTTTGGAAGCAAGTTTTAATAATAATACGCCAATCAGTGAAAAAGCATTGGTAGAGTTGGTAAAAGTTGGTGCTTTTAATGGTTTGGCTAATAAAGAAAGCAATAATTTCTATATTCAAAATGCAAAAGAGATTTTAAATTATTTTGCAGCTAAAAAACCCAAAATATCCAGCCCATTGTTAAAGTTTTTACCAAACTCTATGATTAAAAGTAGTGCAATTAAAAAACAAAACAAACCAATAGAGTTTAAAACAGTATCACCTGTTATTCCTTTGGAAGAACAATTACTGGATATTAGTAAAATATTAAAATTTATTCCAAATAATCAATTACTTAAAGAATTAGCAATAAAAAATACTAAATTAATGGCATTGTTTACTGGTTTAGATAATAATGATGATGAAATTAATATGGGGCAAATTACCAATTCATTTAGTGGAGTGAAAAAACAACTTGGATTTAAATTAGATGCTGCTAAAAACAAATATTATCAAGAATTTGAAAACAACAAAGATGCAAAAGTTAATACATTTGGTGTAAACAGTAATGATTTAATACATGCATTTGTCTTGGATACTTATGAGAGTAAATATTCTACTTTTGTAAAAGTGGCTACTGAAGATGGAGTTTTTGAAATAGAATCAAAATTATCCAATTTTAAAAAGAACACGTTAGAAAAATTTAAATCATATTATTTTTTAGTTAATAGCCGTTTGAATCGTAATTATGATCCGTTAAATGATAAAAGCGATTTGGTAGTAGATTTTAATTTACAGGATTATTTTACCAATGGTGACTTATTTTCACAGACAACCCATTCAGTAAATGTTGATTTCAATACAAAACTTGATGATATTGAAGAAGCAAGTAAGAAATTAAAAGATATTTTGATTGTTAATAAAGAAGAATCCAAATCTGAAAAAAACAAGTCTGATGATGATTCAGAAGATGAAAACAAGATAGAGTTACCAGTTTTCCTAACTTTACCAAATAATGAGATGGTTGAAGTTTATTTGGAAAGCACATTATTGGATAAAATTAAGGAAAATGATTTAAAATTGAATGTAGCATTTAATTATGATTTATTAAATGAACATAATCAAATCATCACATCCAAGTTGAATGGCAACTTAACTGATCATGTTAATGTAGATCAGATGTTGGATAAAATTTATGAAAATAATGTTTTTAAACAAATCAACAAATACGCTATTTTAACCAATACATCTGTTTTGGAAAAATCTGAAAAACCAAACAATGGGGAGCATTTAATATTTGGATATATCCAGAAATTTGTTCGTCCAAAACAAAAATCAGCCAGTCTATTTTGTGTAGATAGTTTGGGTAATGAATTTAAGATATCAGATAAAGAAAATGTATTAAGTTCCAATTTGAAACATATTAAAACAAATGAACCTGTTATTTTAAAAACTGCTTACATTAGACTAAAAGATGGAGGACACTTTTACACATTAAAAGATTTTTACTTTGAGAAAGAAATTAAGCAATTAAAATTATTAGGTGAACAGTATTACATTAATAAAACACATGAGCAAAAATTTATTCATGATGCTATTGATTTTAATCCAACCATTGTTTCTTATGATGATGTGCTTAAAGATAAAGATGGACAATACAAATATGTTGGCTTGGATGTGATGGATAAAAACCCAACAAAACCATCATTTATTGCTAATAAATTTATTAGATTGGATGCCAATGGTAATCAAGAAAATCTTAAAGCATTATTGAAAGAATATAACGCAGAACCATTATTCCCATTTAAACAAAAAGATTTGAGTGCAAGAAACTTCCCAAATGTTTATGATAATCCAAATAATTCATTTGAAATGGTTAAAAACTATAATGACATTATGGATAAAAATTATAAATATAATTTCACTTATATTGAAAATAAGGGTACTTCACGTTTTACTGATATTTTTATTAAAGCAGAACAATTAAATCATTATGAAATTGATTCACATAATCAAAATGGTCAAGTTATGGCTTGTATGATACCAAAAGAAATCAGTAATACTAATTATTTAACTTTAGTTGATGATACAGGAAGTATTAGTTTAAAATTATCAAAAGAGGCTGAAGTTTTTGATTTTCAATCTGCTATTAACAATCAAGAACCTTTGATTTTTAAGATTAAACCATCTAAAAGTAGTAGAGCAAATGATAACAGGATTTTCTTAAATCTATCTGATGTATATACAATGGAGGATGGTTTGAAATATTTAGGTATGAAGATGTTTGTTCAATCCAACAATCCAAATACTTATCAAATATTGGAAGAAATCATTAAACGTCCAGAATTTACATTACAAAAAAATGTCAAAACAATGGAAATCGGTGTGGTTTTAAACAACAATATCCAAAAAGATCAATCTCCTTTAATTGTACAGTATTCAGATAAATTATATGACACCATTAAAGAAGAACTAGGATTAAATGAGAAACAAATTTACATTAAATTAAATCACAATATTGGAGAAGTTAATGAACATTATTTCCCAGATAAATTGAAATTTAAATTTATTGAAGCCAACAAATTGGGAAGAATGAAAGCTGATAGTAGTAATAATCAGGAAAAAACAGTAAATAATAGAAAACTTAAAAAATCATTTTAAAAATTAAATTTCATAACAAAAACAATCAAAATAAGTTTTATTTTGATTGTTTTCTTTTTTTAATTCTATAAATTATAGATACTTTAAATTTACAAATCCAACATGACAGAAAGATTTACAGAAGAAATTCTTATGCAGGAGAAAGCAAACCGTCGACTTCTTTTTCCAGACAATCCAAGTAAATTCCGTGAAGAACATTTAGATAGGATTTTAGAGTTCGCATTAAAACATAATGCTTCTGATATTTTTATTAAGACTAATATGCCTATTCGAGCACAAATTTATGGTGAAAATTGGAGCTTAACCGCCAGAAATGTGGATAGTGATGAATTTAATGCATTTGTTAATAAAATTTATGGACCAACCGCCATATCTATTTTAAATACTGGAGTACCTATTGATACTACTCACGTTATTGAAAATTCGGAAACAAATACGTTTTCTCGTTTTCGTGTATCTATGAAATCCTGTTTGGTTCGTAATGGGGATGGATACACAATTACCTTGCGCCCTATTCCAGAAACACCTCCCGATTTAGATCCTGAAGTCCCGTTAGAAGTAGTGCAAGCATTTAATCGGAAACAAGGTTTAAATTTGGTTATTGGTGCTACTGGCTCTGGTAAATCAACCTTAATTGCTTCTATTATTAAACGTAAGTTGTTAGACCCAAATTGTCACGCACATATTATTTCTTATGAAGCCCCAATTGAATTTGTGTATACACAAGTTCCCCAAAAAACTTCTTTTATTGATCAGGTTGAAATTGGCAAACACTTAAAAACATTCCCAATGGGAATTGAAAATGCATTACGTAATGCACCAACAGATATTTTTATTGGTGAAATGCGTGATGCTGCAAGTATTACAGGTGGATTAAATGTTTGTGATATGGGGCATTTGGTTTATTCTACTATGCACGTAAATGGTGTAGCTTATGTTTTAACCCGTGCAATATCCAATTTCCCAACAGAAGAAAAAACAGCCGCAACTATTGGTATGGTTAGCAACTTAAACCTTATTTTATATCAACGTCTTATCCCCACTGTTGATGGTAAACGCACAGCAGTAAGGGAATATTTGTTGTTTGATGAAAATATTAAAAATGAAATTATGGATAGTCCAAGTGTGGAATTAATGCCAAGAAAATTAAAAGATATGTTATGGAAATATGGTTATCCATACGTTGTACATTTAAGACAACGTTATCTTGAGGGTAAAATATCTTACCAAACATATTCATCAATGAAAATGGAAAATAGTACAAAATCTGATGAAGAATTGGATGAGATTATTAAAAAACATAAAGCAAATGGTCACGTTATGTTCCAGAATAATAATCTTTAATTGATTGGGTTATTTAGAAACACATAAATCCAAGTTATTTATGTGTTTTATTTTATGTTTTCATACAATATTAGAATAAGAAAAATTTATTAAATTAACCATGTCTTCTATAAATCAACACAAATTATTATCCTTAATTGAAGAAAACACTTTTTCTTGGAGAGATACTTTTTTAAAAGAATCTTTTAAGATGGATGAGAATGGTTTAATTGAAACTCAAGATGGGATATATCAAAAACCTGATGAAGTTTTATTTAAAATTGATGAAAATGATAAAATTTTACAGGCTAAAATTAATCGTGTAAAAACAACTCTATCTAAAAGTTTAGAAACCATATTAAATAGAACATCTTCATTTGAAGAAAATGATTTAATTGTTGAAATCAGTAAACAAGCACAAATTAATCAAACAAGTGAATATGAAGATATTATTGCTAAAGCTATACTGGCATATGGTTCAAAAGTGGCACATTATGGCACTGAAGATTATATTGACAATGAAAATCACTTAAACAATCCTGAAGATAATAATGAATTAAATGATATTGTTCACTTAGGTCCTAAAGAATTTGGTTTGTTTTCAACCAGAAAAGCATTATATGATGAATTGGAATTAATTAGAATGTTAATTGAAGTTAATCCCAACCATAATTTTAAATGTGATCGTGATTTAGTAGATGCAAAAATTAGAAATAATGTGTTAATTTCACAGGAGCAAGCTCAAGCAACACGTGCTTGTACTGAAACAGAATCTCAAGTTTCAGGATGTTTTGGATTGGCAGGTGCTGGTAAATCAACAACTGCGAACACATTTGTTCAAGTTTATAAAGAACTTGGCTATCAGGCTGTTGGTGTTGCATTATCATGGCTTGCGGCAAAAGTTTTAGAAATTGAAACATCAATGTCATGTTTTTCAGTGGCAAGTTTTATTAATGAAAAAGAACAGGGGGGAGATAATGCTTTTGACCAAAAAACATTACTAATTATTGATGAAGCTGGATTAGTTAATATTAATGATTTAAAACGCATTTTACGAGTAATAAAAAAATCTAAATATGCAATTAAATTAATTTTAAGTGGTGATCCTACTCAACTTAATCCAATTAGCGGTTCAAACGCATTAGAGTTGGCAGAAGCGGTATTGCCAAAAGATGCACAGGCGACAATCAGCACTATTAGAAGACAAAACAGTCCATCTCATAGAGAAGCTGTCAAATTATTACGTACTGGTAATTCTGGCGAGGCTTTATATTTATTTAATCAACAAGAATCTATACAAATTAAAGATAACCAGCATGAAATGGTAAAACAGGTTGTTGAGGATTATTTTACATCATTAAAAGAACACCCAGAACCAAATTATAAATTGTTAACCATTGCTATGAATCATAGTGTTATTTTTGAATTAAATCAAAAAATTAGAGAAGTTATGATTCAGTTTGGACGTGTTGATAAATCCACTGAAATAAAGATACCTGTATATAGGAAATCGAACACTGGCAATTTACCTCCTGAAGAAAGTTTTGCAGTTGGTGATCAAATTATTTTTTTAAAAAATGATAAAAGAAAATTTTTAAAAGATGTAAATAATGATAAACAATATAACGTATTTTTATCCAATAATACAGTGGGAAAAATAGCACAAATAAAAAGTGCTGCTAATGGTGGGTATGATATTAGAGTACATGTTGAAATTGAGAACGACCAACGCCAAAAAGTAACAACTTATATAGATATTAATACAAAAACTTATGTTAATGCAGATAGACATTCACGTTCTGCAATGCGTTGTGCTATTGGGTTAAATTATGCAACTACTGCTTATGCTTCACAAGGACAAACTGTTCAACATTGTTTGTTTTTAGATGATGGCAAAAAGATGATGAATAGACGTTATGCTTATGTTGTGTGTTCACGACATAAAGAAAAACTATCAATTTATATTAATAAAGAAAAAATTACAAATGAAATATTAAACTCAAAAACATATAAACCAGAAGCAGAGGGTGAATATACAACTAGTGTGGCAAATATTAAAACCGTTGATATTTTGAATAAAGTTGGATTTAACTGGGGACAACCTGATGATAAAAAGTCCATTATTATAAAATTTTTGGATGTATTAAATGATATTAAAAAAATGAAATATCAGGATAAAATGTTACCAGAATTTTTGGATATTAATAACTTACCTGAAAACTTTTCTGAATTATATAGAGAATTTAAATTTAAAGAAAGATTAAAAGAAAATCAAAAATATTTTTATCAACCACCAAAAGATAAAAGTTTGATCTTGTTGGATTCTGAAGAGTATTATCAAACTAAGCCAGAACAAGTTGACATTACATTTAAACAAGACTTATCTAATCCAAATTTTGTCAAATATGATTTAAATGCTGTTCCTGTTGTTCAAAAACAAGAATATCAATTATCTAATATTTTGGATACTGAATTATTTAAAGCTTTAAAGGGGGAATATTTTGATATAGGTAGAGGTGGAGAGATACGTTTTATTGCTAAAACTCGCAATTTAAATGGAAAAAATGATAATGATGTAGTTATATCCAAATATGACTTATTTGGAAATGATGCCTTAAATATTGGATATCCGTTTTTTATTTCAGGTGGTAATAATAGTAATAACAATAATAAAATCTTAATCTGTCAAGATTTAAATGAGTTTTTGAATTATATGAAAGAGTATTACTTGGATAGAAAAGATTATACACACTCACCTACTCTAATTTGGGGTACACCAGATACTCGTTATAATCATATGATTAAACGTTTTGATAATTCCAATGTTTTCTTAATTGGGGATAAAGAGTTTCAAAATGTGCAAAAAGATCGTATTTTAAATTGTATTGACGGATACAATGTACATAATGTTACATTTCCTAACAGTTCAGTTAAAGAAGAATTGAATAATAAAAAAAGTAAATCTTTAGATTCATTAATGGATGACTTGGATTTGGATATTGACTTAATTAATACTTTATCCCCAGTAGATAATAAAAACACAGTGCTTCAAAATAAAACAGAGAATAATTTGGTGGATAAGTATGGCAATTTAAATACTGAGTTGTTGACATATTATTTGAAAGAAAACAAGATTTTTACTGATGAGCAAATTGATAAACGTATTTTACCTACCAAGTTGAACTTGGATAATCAGGTGGTTGTCAGTGAAGAAATAAAAAGCTCAATTATAAGTAATCGAAAAGTTAAAATGTAAATAGACACATAAAAATACCATTTTATTTATGAAATGGTATTTTTATTCATTTTGTATTTAATAATAATTATTTATTTAAAAATTGTATGTAATATTTTTGTTAAGTGCATAGATTCGTAACCAAAAATTTCAAAAGCATCTACAGGTTGTTCATCAATGGACTTATTAAAATCCCAGACAGGTAAAGCGGCTAAAAATCCATAAATTTTCTCTTTATCTGGCTGGGAAATTAGATCTGAATCTTTATATTTTTGATAAAAATCATAAATATAAACCAAGTTAATCATACCTGCCAAATTACCATAACTTAAATTAAGATTTAATACATTTTTATTAAAATGTACAATAGTAGAAAGCATTGCAGCTAATGTTTCCAATCTACTTATCCAAATATCACGTTCTTTATCTTTATTTTGTAACTCCATTTCATCTATAATTATTTTATATAATTCATGTGATAGATTTTCACTATTATTTTTTACAAATTCATTGAAATCAATTTTTGTTATCATAATTTTTCCTTTGTTATAAGTATATTTCAAATAAATTATCAAAAAAAATAATAAAACAAGTATAAAAAACAAGCTACTGGATATGTTTTATAAAATCAGTAGCTTGTTTAAGATGGAGATGATTTAGGAGTTAAATTGGCACTTCCTCATCCACATCATTCATGTTTTTAGCTTTATTTAAGTCCATATTGACACTATCAATCAAATCACTAATATCTCTTGGACGTTTTATTTCTGGACTTTCTTTTGGATATGAAGCCAACTGATTAAGACTTTCCATAGTATTACTAACACTATTTTTAATGGCAGAGGCATTAGTTTCTACTGCCATCTGACGTTGTATCATACGTTTTGTTTCAGTTTTCTCATTCAAACCAAATGGCTTAATTGCAGTCTTATTAATGTTGTTTTTATCTGATTCATACACTTCTTGATTGTTTTTAAACATATTCTCAGATTTAATTAATGAAGTTTGATATGAATTCTCAGTTAAAATATTACGTTTAACTTTTTCAGCATCAATAATTTGTTTTTTCTGATACAAAACATGTGCCAAAGTTGCACAAGACGCTAAAGTAGCAGAGTTACCATGTTCTTTTTTATATTTATTAAAGAGATTTGATAATTCATTTATTACTTGTTCTTGATTTTCATCATCAGCATCTTCAATAATACTATCAATATATTGAACATTAGAGATACGTGATTTAATATCTTCAAAACCTTTGTTAACTTCTTGCACTTCTTCAATTTCTGGTGGTGCGATTTTTATAAAATCATTAACAATAATTTTTAAATCATCTTTTAAATCAATCTTAATATATAAGAAACGTCCACGCACCATCTTACCACTAAAGAAGAAATGAGCTTCACCTGCTTGTTGACTATTTAAATCTTTGAATGTAATACGATCTCGTTTTTCATAAGAAATATTATCATTATCTCGTAACTTACTATCTTGATTATAGTTCTTACCTGTTAAGACTGCTACTTCACCTTGACCTGCTTGTTTTGCAAAGATTTGAAAAGTTTCATTTTCATCTTGTAGCTTCATGCAAATCTGAATAGTGCAGTTTGCTTTAATAGACTCTGCTTCTTCTTTTGAGTTTTTAGCAAATGCTGGAAAATCTTGTCCAGCAAACACCATAAAGAAACCTAATCCACGTGCTTGAGCTGGTATAACACTAGTTCCAGGTACTGAATAATAACCGAATTCATCCAATATTGCGATAAAAGCAGTTTTTGCATTTGTCGGGTTGGTTCTTAACACGTTGGCAATTTTACCTTCAGAAAATCTACCTAAACCAGATGCTGTCATTTGTTTAATACAAGCAATAATAATTTTACCTAACATGGATAATTCATTTTGTGATTTTGCCAATGCAGGTAACAAGACTACAAGAATGCGGCGATTAGTAACCACATCCCAGAAATTCACTTCGGATAATTGAGTGTTAAAAATATAACCGTACATATCAGCAAGAGACCCTAATAGTTTCGAGAACTGCATGAATAAATAGCCATGTTGCTCATGAATGGTTTCTGGTTGTTTATCAAATGGCTTAGATTCCTCAAACCCAGGTAATGATACTAAATACCCACGTAATGCCTCCAACACATGTGCAGATAAATACCCAGGTGCAGAAGGATCACTGGTATTTTTACCATCTTCCCATGCTTTATATATATTGTTTAAAATTAATGCTTCACGAATAGTTCCAACAGAAATTAGTCGTTTTTGATAATCTCGTCTATAAACTAATAACCCCATTATTGCTTCCATTAATGCTGAAGCCCTATCTTTCCACATTCCATCTCCAGAACCTTCGGCCATTAATGATACCAACAAGTTAACAGAAGCATCCGCAGAAGCATCTGCAAAAGGATTTAATGTATTTGAGTATTTTAATGTTGTTGCAAAATGCACATCTTCATCACCAGTTAAGAATGATATTAACAACAAATCATCTTCCATACCTAATGAACGACATGTAGCAAAAACCTTAAAATATAACTCAAATGTTCCTTTACCATCAGAAAAAATGAAACCAGAGCAAGTTAGTAAAGCATTGTAACATAGTGATAATAATGCCTCTGTTTTACCTGCTCCTGTTGTTCCAAATAACAGTAAATGTCTACGCACCTGATCATCAGAAAACCATAATTCTTTATTTCCATATTCAATATCATTACCAAAAAAATATGAACCAGCAACTTCTTTTCCCTCATCATTTACGAACACTCTTTTACCATCATTCTCGCCACCCATTGTTCGAATTTTTTTACCAGATGATTGAGGATATGCAAATGGGAGTTCATTCTTTTTACCATAACTTAATAAGAACATTCCCACTACACCAATCCAAAACATCAAAAAATCCATTAAAAATGGGAAGATAATAATAGCACCAAACATGCCACCTAATATTCCATTCAAAATATTTGGATTTTCAGCAAAAGAATCTGATATTTTTTTCCATATTGAACGTGTATCACGAATCTTATCTTGTAAATATACCTCTTGGTCAACACTTATACCTTCAAATCGTTTACGTTGAAAATTTGTATTAGCCATTTATTTCTTAATAAAAACTAAACATAAAATATTGTATAGATTTTTTTTTTCAAGATTTTAGTTATTTTTATTTGTAATATATCCATGTTCTTAATTAATTTGTAGATTATCTAAAACAATTATTTATCCAAATTCCAAATATGAAGTTTAAATTTAAATTATTTGACGATCAAAATGAATATTTTTTAAGTTTTTATAATAAAATTACATTTTTTATTTTATCCAATTTGTTGTTTTATTCCATTTCTATTAGTGCTCATGGAAACTTGCGTTATAACAGTATATTATTTGCAGGATATCTTTTATTAAATACTGGTATGTTAGTTGTTATTAACCAAGTCCATAAAATGAAGAACTGGTTAATGTTTATTACATATAGTGTAACTTATGTTTTATTTACAGTATTAGGAGCTTTTGATTTTGATATAATTTTCTTTTTAATTATTAATTTGTTCTTATTATTAACAATAAAAGCATTCCATTGGATAATTCCACATAATAATTATGAAAATATGTTAAGTTTACTGGGATTTATTATTACAGATGATTTCAATCATGATATGGCTTATCAAAATTATGATATTCCAATTAAACGTAATGATTATCCAATTAGAACATTAACTGAAGAAATTTTCGCATTATCTAAATATAATGATATGCTTTTGTTTAAAAACAAATTAGCAAAACATTATTTTGATGAAATAAGTAACCTTTTTAAAGAGTCACCTGATATTGCAAATTTTACTATTAATAAAAGTGTATTATTAATGACCTATAAAACTATTTTGGATTTTTGTCATACTGGTTATAGTACAGTTGAAACCAAACCAATATCATTTAAATACTTGGATAAAAAGAATAAGGATTTATTGGATGATATGAAATATACATTAGAATTTAAAATAGATACAAAAAATCTAAAAACAATAAAAGTTCAAGATAGATACAAACATTTTAGTGTTAATAAAAATCATCATAAAGAATATAATGATACCAATATTACGATAAAACAAGGTCTTGAAGAAATTAAGGCTGTATGTGATACTAATAATTTTAAAATAGATTTTAAACATGGAGTTAAAAATACTGGAGGTAATGAATATTATATTATTCGTATTATTGTTAGTGCGGATAGACAAAGAGGCAATTTATCAGGTGGTGACAGTTTAATGATGCCAATTAATCAAATAGACCAAGATAAAATTGAAAAATTACAAAGTATTGATATATCCAGTAGTAGCGGATTAACAACTTTTTATCCAGATACAGCTTTAAACACTGAAAAAACAATTGATGATATTAGATTTGAAAAATAATGATTAATTAAATCTTATCCAATAATGAAGAAATATAATAAGAATCCATTAGCTATTTTTTTATATTTCTTCATTTTATTATAAGTTATGACATGGTTTTGATATTATATTGATAATATTTAATTTCTATTTAATTTTTATTATTGATAAGTATTTGTTATTAAAATCATTCAATAATGGAATAATAAATTTAGGAAAAACTTATGGCTCATACACAACATAAAAAATCACGTGTAACAAGTGTAAATCATTACACGTCTACAAGCCCTAAACATACTACACAAGAAGCAAAAGAAATTGCTGCAATTACACAATCATTAAATAATCCAATATATAGTGTATATAGTACAACTGTCAAAAACTATCATCGTGGATATGATTTTAATAGTAGACAAAATAAAGAAAGTGGTGTTAGATGGGACTGTTCAGAATTGGCAAGTGCATTAGTAAAACAACAAATTACTGACATGAAGAATGCTAGTGGTATTAAATGGAAAACTGATTTATCCAGCTTAGAACATTGTTTCCCTCAAGGTAGTACAACATTGGGGCAAAGAGCAGCAATGGATAAATTGGGAATTGAAAAAGTTGCTCATGGCAGTAGAAATTCAGTAAAAAACACTGAATTGAAACCAGGTATGATGATTTATTTAGCTTATCCACAAACTAAAAGTGGTTATTCTCGTCATGTTGCAACGGTTACTCGTAACCCACAAACTGGTGAATTAATGATTTCTGAATCTATCGGTGGTAAAAACAATATTGGAGTAGTACACCGTAGTGTGAATGATTTTTTCAGTAAAGGAAAAGCTATTAATAATCCTAAAACTACTGTTACTGTTTATGATCCTTTTTATAAAGACAGAAAACAATTGGATCAATTAGATAAAGAAGCAAGTCAAATTCGTGTTTTATATAAAGAGGCTAATCAAGCTTATAAAAATGGTGGTGGGAATTTCCATAAAGTTGGTGGAAATGAAAAAAATGGACGAATGAATTTTATTGAAAATTATATAAAAAACAAAATGCATAATAATGGTGTAACTTTAGAAAATGATAATACCAATAATACATTAGTTGCAGATAATTCTAATCGTTTTACTAGAGAACAAGTTAATGTATTTAATGCAAATCAAATAGGTAAATTTAATAATACATTTTTGAGTAAATTGGATTTTGCATTTAATGTCAAATCACATGAACTAGAATCAACTTCCACTCCTAATGTTAATAATAAAATTACTTTAACATAACAATGTAAAAATATGTAAAAAATGAAACGTAAGATTTATAATCTTGCTTTTCATTTTCTTAAACAAATAATTTTGACATCCAAGTAAACATTTGATATTCTTATCACTATAAAATTAATAATATTCCAATGAACAAATTTATTAAGAAAAAAATACATAACACATTAAGTATTACATTTTGTGGATTAGCTTTATTATCTACGACTGCATGTGTACAAAAGGAATCAAAACAAGAAAATGCAACTATAACTAATGAAGCAAAAGCAACAGTTAAAGATGTTAATGATGTTCAAATCTCAAAAGAAGCTGAACAAGTGGTACTTAGTTTTATTCAAAATGAAATTGCAGAAGGACGATTAAAAAAAGAAAATATTAAAGATGAAGATGTTATCCAGTTAGCAAAAATGATTACATTAGCAGCGCAAAAAACTGGAGGTAAGATCGATGGAAATGTATTGGAAAATTTAGTACAAAATCAACATATGGAGTCTTCTGATAATTTGAAAAATGTTTTCAATTCTGCTAAAAAAGATTTCAATGTGGAAACAAAAACAGATAATAATGAATCTAAAAAAGTATTAGAGGAAATTCATAAAAATATTCCTAATATGAAGATATATTCAGTAGAACAAGAAAAGTTATTCCCATACTATTTCAAAGTTACTCTTGATTTTAAAGGACATCCTTTTAGTATTTATACCAACGCTAATGCTGGTTATTATTTAATTCCAGATAATCCAGAATATGGAAGACATTCTTTATTGAATAAAGATGCCACAGTTGTAGATTTGAATGACTCCAAAGCAACTGCTTATGTGTATAAAGACTTTTTATCTAAATTAGATACAAGTAAATTTATTAAATATCAATATGGTAATGGGAATAAAAAAGTTTACATTTTTACCGATCCAGATTGCCCATTCTGTCGTAATTTAGATCAAATTCTCTTTTCAGGTTTAAATGATAAAGATAATGTAACTATTTATTATGTTATGAATCCAATTTTAGGTTTGCATCCAGAAGCAAAATCAAAAGGGGCTAAAATATTATGTTCTGACAATCCAGTTGCTTCATGGAAAAAATGGCAAGAAGAACGTGTGTTACCTGAAAATAAAAATTATAACGAAGAACAATGTATGCAAAAAATGGATGAACAAATGATTTATCCAAGCATTATTGGATTAACAGGAACACCTACCATTATTACTGATACTGGTTTCTACATTCAAGGACAACCTTCTCTTGAGCAATTTAGAGAAATTATGAAACAGTAAAATATAACAAAAAAGCAATCCAATTACAGATTGCTTTTTTGTTCAATTGAAAAACGGTCATATTTTCAGCCAAAATATCAATTGATTTGTTATTATTATAATAATAACTTATATGTAAAGAACATATAAGTTATGTTAAACTTTGTAAAAATTGTTTATTTTAAAATTATGTGTTATAATCTGATGGTTAATTTTACCAATATTGTGTCAATATTATGAAAAAAACATTAAAGAATTTAACAATACCATTTATTACATTATTTTTATTAAGTAATTCTGTTTTAGCAAATGATGATGAACAGGTTTTTTCTATAAAAACTGAACAAACATCTAATAAAAATTCTGTTGTTTTTGATGATGAGCAAGAAAACGGTAAAGTTATTTTTAATGATTCTAAAAAAACAAGTAAGAAAGAAAATAAGTCAACATCTAAAAAAACAACTAATGAACAAGATGATGAAAATGAAAACAGTGAGCCTCAAGGGGATTATATTAGTGATGATGTGATTATAAATAATATGGAAGCAACAAGTGCCACTCAATATCCTTTCAATGATAAGATTAATTTAAATGCAAAAGCACAATTAATTGAATATAATGTGAATTTACATAATTCAGATATTAAAACTCCTGATTTAATAATAAAAAATAACCAGCAGGTCAATTTAAATATTTATAAAAATTGGATTTTATATGTATTTTGTTTATCTGTACTTATTTTTATTTTGAGTGTTGTTAAATTTTTTCAAGATAAGAAAAAACATGTTAAACAAGAAGAAAAAAAATAATTTTAGAAAAACAATATATCATAATTATATTAGCAAACAATATTTACAATGTCGTAATGACAACAATTTTTATCCAATGAAAACTTTATCTTTAGATGATGTTGAGTTTGATTTTTTATTAGAAGAATTGGATAATAGAAAGGGATATATTTATATAGCCACTAATAATATCAACACCTATTACAAAGTAGGAATGACTAAACAAAATCCAAATAAAAGGCTGAAAAGCTTAAATAGTGCTGGTGTTTTTTATGAATTAAATTTTGTGCGTATTTTCTCTGTCCCAGATATTCATATTGAAACTTATGTGCACTCAACATTAATGAAAATTTATCCGCAATCAAGATATAAAGAGTTTTTTAATTTACCATTAAATTTAATTGAAAATGTTATTGAAGAAGAAATAAGCCATTTTAATCAATTTTTAACAACTGTTTTACCTAAACATATTATTAATGTGTATTTATAAAAAAAACAAAACAACCAAATTAAAGGTTGTTTTGTTTTTATCTTTTAAATCACATTGCCAATAATTAGAATATTTTTCCATTAACTGCTTTATAAGTTGCTGGATTTTTATTTCTCCAAGTGTTAGAGTCAGTATTAAATTGAGCCTGATTAGTGATGCGTACCACACGATGGTTCACTGACATTTCTGTTCCATTACCTGTTACACCCAGATTTGAAGTTGCAACAATTGCAGGAGTAATTGCTCCATCAGCTAACAATTTTTTATACAAGATCATACCTTGATAATCACGATCTAGTTTGGCAAATGACTCCTCCCATATTTCACTTGCTTGTCTCACACCAATTTCCCATCCCTTTTTCACTTCTGCATCCCATAATCTCTTTTCAGCAGATGTTTTAGGCATGAAGTTGGCAGATGGCAAATCCGCTGGTTTAAATCCTAATTGGATATAATCACGCCACGTTGGATAAACTGATACCATTCTTGCAGGCTCTTCAATTTTGAAGTTTTTGTCTGAAATATAAACAGTATCATCAGATTTTTTTTCATAGTTGCCAAAGGCTTGAGATAAAATTGGTGGAAGTACACCTGGACTTAATTTTAACATTTCAAAGTTATACAATTGATCCAATTCTGCACTTTTGGTTTGTAACACTTTTTCATACTTTTGCATTTGTGTTGCTAATCCAGATGAAACACCTAGTTTTAATGCAATACTTTTTATGGCTTCTGCACGTAAACTGTCTATTTTATTTTCAGCTATATTCTTTTGCATTTTTTTAATATTATCAGCACTCAAATCTTTAAGAGAATACATTGGATTATCAATTTGGATGTTGATGTTTTCAGCAAATGATACTGATGGCACTGTGAATAAAGCACCTAAAATTAAAGCTTTTATATTCTTATTCATTATTTATACTCCACAGTAATGGTTTTATTTGTTGTACTAACATTAATAACAGCATTATCCCCAAAACCATTACCAACCCCAATTAGAGCTTCTTTGATTGTACCTTTAAATGGTTTTTGTTCAGTACCAATAGTCATTGTAAGGTTTTTATCTACTCCAATAACTGAAAACTTGTATCCAGCACCTTTACTTAATTGTTTCAATAAATCTGTGGTTTTATATTCACCTGATAAAGTCACACCACGTTCCAATGCTTTCATGTTTTTATTTTTTTGAGACTGATTTGCTGGTTTTTCTTGTTTGACAGTATTTTCAACAACATTGGTTGTTTGCCCATTATGAATAAAATCAGTGTTTAATGGTTTTAGTTTTTGCCCTTTAGAGTTCCAATATTTAGATAAATCAATTTGTTTGTTTGCATCTTGTACTGGAACTTTATAAAAGTTTTTGGTTTTAACTTGATTTATTTTAGTATTTTCCAGATTGTCTTTTTCAGAAGCTGAAATTTTCACTGGTGTAACACCATTTGGAATTAATTTATCATATTGAGGATGTGGATTATTCAGGCTTCGCCCTTCATTAATCATAACCTCAACATCTTTTGGGGTAATATCTTTGATGTTTAAATGACTATTTACACGATAATCAGCCTGCTTCCCAACTGTTTTACCAGATGGTTGTTTATTACTTTGAATTTCATTTAACAATTCCAATTGTTTCTGAATAGTAATAGATGATTCAAGAATACGTTGATTTACATCTGTTTCAATAGCTTTCAGGCTTTTATCTTGTATTTTATAATTAGCAGTATTGCTATTATGATTAACACTAGCACAACCTGTTGTTGCTAATAATACTGCTATAGAGGCAATTTTAAATGTATTTAAACCTTTAGATTGTTTTGATAAGCTTTGTAACATAATAATATAAAATGATAGGTTCTTATAATTCTACTATAAATTATAAGAAAATGGGGAAAATTCAAACATTTTTTTTAAATTAATATAAATAATTATTGAAAAATTGATGTTTCTTAATGACTAATAAATTTAAAGATTATTCAAATAATAATTTATCTGAAGTTACAGTAGAAGAAAGCACTGTTCTAGCCTATAACAAAAAGGCAGAACAATTGAGAAAAAGAGCAATCAAAGAATTGAATCTTAATAGTGATGATATTGATCCAAGACAATTTGTAATATGGTTGTTGGATAATCGTCACACTATTAACAAAAATTCTTATCGCGTTTATAAAAGTTCTGTTATATCCTACTTAACAAATGCTGTAAAAACTCCTATTGCTTTGGATGCGGCACAATTTTTAATTAGAAAAAATTCAGACTTTTCTTATACAAAAAGTAATAAAACATCAGCAAAAAAATCAAAGAGAATAAATCAGAATGATTTGGATAAATTAATTTCATATTTGGATAAAAATGATAATAAATGGAACTCTTATATAAAATGCTGGTTATTAGGTGGTATTTTATGCGGATTGCGTCCAAGTGAATGGAAAGAAGCGGAAATTATAAAATACGGTATGGATAATGATACGCATTTGGCATTAAAAGTCAAAAATGCAAAAAACACCAATGGACGGGCAAATGGAGATTATAGAATATTGTTGTTAACTGACTTAAATGAAGATGAACTAAATATTATTAAACAACAGATTTACAATATAAAATTATTTGATAAGGCTGGACAGTATGACCGTTTTTATAATGATTGTATTGTTCAATTAAACACTGCCAACAAATCCGTTTTTGGTAATCGTAATAAAAATATCACATTATATTCTGCAAGACATCAATTCTCCGCAAATGCTAAATTTTCCAATAAAACTAAAGCGGAAGTAGCAGCTTTAATGGGACATGCAGTGGATGCTACTGCCACCATTCACTATGGTAAAAAACAATTTGGTAAAACAAAGATTGGAGTCCAACCTATCCAAGAACAAGTTAACAGTGTAAAACAAAAGCCAGAAGATGATTTTTATATTAATAAAATCGCAAATTATCAGAAAAAAGATTTAAAAGATATAAATGTAAAACAAGATAACATCAATCATGGCAATAAACAGAAATAATTAGAACTTTTATTTTTATTTTATCTGTTATAATATATTCTCAAACTTTGAAACAAATTTAAATAAAGGAAAAACATGTCTGAAATTAAAGTCATTAATAGTTTAGAAGAACTGAATACTGCTATTGACACTAATCCAAACTTAATTGTTCAATTTTCTGCAACATGGTGTGGCCCATGTAAAATGGTAAGTTTGCATATCAATGATACGCAGGAAAAGTTAAAAGACAAAGTAACTATTGTAAAAGTAGATATTTCCAATAATCCTGAAATTGCTGAAAAATATGGTGTTCGTAGTATTCCTGCATTTGCTTATATTAAAGACAAATCAGTTATTCAACAAACAACTGGTGTACAAACACAAAAACAAATGATTGATAAAGTTAATCAACTGTTTTAATTGAATAGAACGATAGATAAATACAATAAACCATATTTCACATCTAAATTGAAACATTATTTGAGATATATGAAATATGGTTTATTATTATTTATTTTTCAATTCATTATCCAAGATAATATTATTAATAGCTAATTGTTTGTTTAAATCGGGTGAGTAAAGTGTTTTATCCAATTCCAATGATTTTAAAGTCAATTGTATGTCTTTTTCTTCTATTTGTTTTATAGTGTAATCAATAAACAACTCATTAAATACTCCATAGAAAAACTTGATAAAAAAGTATTTTAAGAATTGCATTGTCAATTTATTTTCAGGGTTTTGAACAAAATGCTCCAAGTCAGAGTATAGATACATACTTTCCATAGAAAACTTACCTTCTTCTACATCTGTAATATCTTCTCCTAGAATAAATATAATTTCATTAAAATGATGTTCATCATAATTAGAATGAATTTCATCAAACATTTTATGTATCATTTTTACAACATTTTCTTGATTAATTAAAAATTTTTGTTGTTTTATAGTGAAACCATTATTAATTAAATCATCATCTAAAGATTGTTCAATAATGGTTAGAATTTGTTGTTCATTAAAATGTATTTCTGCAAAAAGTCCCAAATCTTCATAACTGTTATAATTATTCATATGAATATATTGAATTTGGTTGGGTTTTACACCATATTCTTGTATATCCAAGATAAATTCTTTTTTTAATTTATTATTTATTGTGTAATCGAACATTAGATGTACCTTTTAAATGTTTAAACTTTCTTGGATGAAATATATTGTGTTAAAACATTAATCCAAGTTTCATTATTATTTAATATATCAATATTTTTTAATTTGTTTATTAATATCATTTTTTTATTATTATCTGTTTCAAATAATAACATGTCAACTAACATTGAATATTCTGGATTAGAACTTAATATTTTAGTAATGGTATAAATATCTTGATTTTTCATATCTATGACTCATATGTGATTATATATACTCAAAAAATAACATAATTAATTTTTTCCAATATTTGAGTTAATTTTGGATGATTTAAATCTTCTTCTGTTAACATTAACTCTATAGTGTTTTTACCATATGATTTTACTTTATATTTATTGGATTCCAATAATAAAGAAATCAACAACAATTCTTTTTTATCAGAGGCAGACAAGAAACTATTTAGAATATTAACTTTATGGGTTTCAAAGTTTTTCTCTTGTAAAGCTAATGTGTAGTTTTCCATTAATAATGTAATTACTATAGAGAAATATGAAATATCATCATATTTAATAAAGATATTCTCTAAATGATAAGTATCTATAATTTCTCTTTTATCCAAATATCTATCAAAAATAATAGCATTTCCAATTTCAAAATTGAAAAACTTACTCAAATAGGCAAACTCAATAGATGTTATCCATTTTCTTTCTATTCTTTTTGCATTAAGAAAAACAATACTATTAGATTCCAATAAAGTCTTATAACTGTCATACTCTGTTTTTAATGTTTTTTTATTAATTTGCACTAAGTATGGAGTGTTAACATATTTAAGAAAAAAATTTTGTATAGAAATGTCCACTTTTTTTTCTTCTTTTAATAATTTGATTTGATGTTGTATATCTTTATGGGAATATTGGATATAGTCTTTAGTTGGAATTTTAAGTTTATCCATTAATTCATTGGCATAAGACAACCCATTCTTTTTGATTTCAACAATCTTATATCCTTGTTGTTCCAAATCAAATACTTCTTTTTCTGATAAGTGTTCCACTACATCTTGATATGAAAATGCTAATACATCAGATAATATTTGTGGGATATATTGTTCTAAATTGGTAAATAAATTTTTTCTAATGGCAACATATAACTCTTCTGCTTCCCAATCAAAAACATCACCCTTATCCATATTAACCAAACATAAAGACATTATTTTTTCAAAAACAAATAACATTTTAAGGAAAAAGGTTTTGATATTGGTCTCATTTGTTTCATTTGCATTGCTAATTAAAACATTTTCTATTTGTTGAAATGATGTGTTTAGATATTTATTATGTTTAATTTTATATATATTTAAGCAGCCTAATCGCCAAACATCTTCTTTAACTAAATCACTATACCAAATAACATTTTGATTTAATTCCCGAAAGTCATCAAATTTATTAAATTGTAATGTTTGTTGATGATTTCTATACATATACATCTTATGTTTAAATGACACAATACCAAATAACATGTTAATCTTATTTTTGTTTTATTTTAAAATAAGTTATTGTTTTTGTTTTAAAACACAAAATTTTTATCATGGCTTTTCTATTTTAATTTCAATTAAAGATAAATATATTATGAATTACATAAAGAAAGAATGGGTGATGTTATGATTGTGTTTTTAACTTTGATAGGTCTGATTTGTATTTTTGTTGTGTTGTCTGTATGTATTGTCCCACAACAGGAGGCATTTGTTGTAGAAAGATTAGGAAAATATCATCAAACACTTAATGCTGGTTTAAATTTTATTGTGCCATTTTTGGATAAGGTTAGGAAAAAGATAGATTTAAGAGAAATTCCTTATGATATTCCAAGTCAAATTTGCATTACTAAAGATAACACTCAAATTACAGTGGATGGTATCATTTATATTAAGATTACTGACGCTCATGATGCCGTTTATGGTACAAATAATTATATTTACGCTGTTACTAATTTGGCACAAACAACTTTACGTTCTGTAATTGGCACAATGGATTTGGAAGAAACTTTTGAAAAACGTGAACAAATTAATCAATCAGTAGTGTCCAGTTTAAATGAAGCAGCTATTTCATGGGGTGTAAAATTGTTACGTTATGAAATTAAAGATTTGACTCCGCCAGTTAATATTTTGAAAGCAATGGAGGAACAAATCACTGCTGAACGTGAAAAACGCAGCATTATCATACGTTCTGAAGCTGAAAAAATTGAAAAAATTAATTTAGCTGAGGGTGAGAAACAGGCTAAGATAAGTCAGGCTAAAGGTGAAGCGGAATCTGTTAAATGTTTAGCAGAAGGTGAAAAACAAGCAAAAATTAATCAAGCACAAGGCGAAGCGGAATCTATCAGGTTAATTGCTGAAGCAACAAAAATGTCATTATTAAATGTAGCTAATGCATTAGAACAAAATGGTGGCATGGAAGCAGCAAATCTTAAGATTGCAGAACAATATATTGAAGCATTTAAAAATTTAGCTGGTAAAAATAACACCATGATTATTCCAAGTAATTTGACAGATGTTGCAGGAACAATTGGAACAGTAATGCAAACAATAAAAACAACTAATTTAAATCAGAAAAATAATGATGAATAAAAGTACATTTAGGTAAAAATAATAGTAGTTAAATATTAAAGAATATGATGTATAAGGGATAAGAGCACAAGGTGCAAGGCGAACATGAAATACTGTTTGCATTGCACCTTGTTTATTGGTTCAATAAAAAACATCTATAAACACATAATCCATGATATAATTTATTATTGTTAACTATAAGATATTATTTTTAGGAATATGAACAGTCAATTTATAATAAAACAATTAACTAATGAACAAAGTGAAATTTATGATCGTTTAATTAAAGATGGGTATGGTAAATTAACTGCTAAGGCTTTGGCTTTAAGGAACTTTTCCATGTCAGATAAGTTAATTCATTATTCCTTGTTACATGATATAGATAAAGCAGTTGATTACCTTTTCCAATATTTATTGGAAGAAAAACCAATTTGTATTGTAGCAGATTATGATGTAGATGGAGCAACATCATGTTCGATTATGACCAAAGGTTTAAGAATGTTGGGAAATCAAGAAAAAATAAATTATTTTGTTCCTAATAGATTTAAACATGGATATGGATTGCAACCAAGTGTTATTGATGATATGTTGGCTAAATATCCTGATACTAAATTGATTATTACTGTTGATAATGGAATTGCTTCAATTGATGGAGTGAATTATGCAAAAAAATTAGGCATTGAAGTTTTGGTAACAGACCATCATTTAGAGGGAGAACATAGACCTGATGCTTTATGTATTGTTAATCCAAATAAAAAGGATTGCACTTTTCCAAGTAAGGCATTAGCTGGATGTGGAGTCGCTTTTTATTTAATTAAAGCTTTACATGATAAATTTAAAGAAGTTGATTTAAATCAATATAATAAGATGGGAATGGATTTTATTCAAAAGGCGCAAAAGGCTAAGATTTCTGTTTTATTCGATTATTTGGCAATTGGAACGATTGCGGATGTTGTGTCATTAGATGAAAACAATCGGTTGATTGTCCAATTTGGATTGAACAAAATTCATAATAAACAAAACTCAATTGGTGTTCAGGCATTACTGGACACTTTAGATATTCCGAATGAAAAATTAAATAGCGTACATATTGCTTTCCAAATCGCTCCTATTTTAAATGCTGCTGGACGTATTGAAGATATGGGTAAAGGTATTGATTTATTATTATCTGATGATTATCAATCAGCATGTATGCAAGCAATGGAATTAATAGAAATAAATAGAAAGAGAAAAGAAATTGAAAAAGACATGAAAGATAACGCTTTAACTCAATTATATTCTATTGATAGTTTTGATGATAATAATTCTAATCAAACATTTTGTCGAGTTGTATATGATGAGAATTTTCATGAGGGCGTAATTGGTATTTTAGCTAGTAGAATTAAAGATATGTTTTATTTGCCAACCATTGTTTTTTCCAAGACAGAAAGTGATGATGGAAAAGTTGTTCTAAAAGGTTCAGGGCGTTCTATTGATGAAATTCATTTACGAGATGCCATTGATTATGTATTTAAAAACACGACTGATTGTGTGATTAAATTTGGTGGACATAGTATGGCTGCTGGATTATCTATTCATTTTGATAAATTACAAGAGTTTACACATTATTTGAATGAATATTGTCAAATGACATTGAATAACAAAAAGCCATCTAAAATTATTGAGGTCGATGAAAATATTGAAAATATTGATGAAATCAGTATTCGGGATATTGAAGAATTGGAACAACAAATTTGGGGGCAACATTTTCCTAATCCAATTTTTATGGGGGAATTTCAAATTGTTGAGCAACGTGTATTAAAAAATGCTCATTTAAAACTGACATTAAAACAAAACAACAATACAATAGAAGCTATGCAGTTTTTTCATAATGAAACTTATGACGAATCAGAGGATTATAATATTCTATTCAAATTTAATATCAATGAATTTCGTGGGAACAAGAAAATACAGTTATTTGTTGATTCTATTTTTGCTATTGAATAAAAGGATGTAACTATTTTTAGTTTTATATAATTGTGACTTAACACATAAGGTTGTTAAACAACTAAATAAAGCACCTTTTAGGTGCTTTATTTTTAATTTTAAAAAATTAATATTAGAATGTGTATGATACCTTAACACCAGTTTCTTTAATTTTTGTTTTTTTGTTATTAATTTTGTTTTTATTTTGATATTCATAGTAATATGGGGTAAAAGTAAATTCATTTTCAGAATCAAGTTGTTTATTAATTCCAACTTCCACTTTTACAGCATTACCTTTTTCCATGTTATGTATTTTTACTTTATTGATTTTATTATTAATGGCAATATCTTTTTGATAACTTACTGACGGTTTAATTTGCCAAGTATCGGCAACTCCAATTAATGCCTCTACACCTGCTTCCACATAAGTGTGATCTACTTCAATTGTACGAATTAGTTTATTTAAACCTTTAACTTTTTGTTTTTGATGTCCAACTGCGACTTTAGGGGATAATACAAATGAATCAGAAATAGGAATATCATATTTATATCCAAGATTTGCAGAATATTCTTCATATTTTTGTTGATTCTTCTCACTAGTTTGAGTGTATGTTAAAGTAAATGGAACATTGTGGTTGTCATGGATTTTAACATTACCTTTATATTCAACGCCATAAGCTAAAGCTTTTTTCTTAGTACCATTTTTAAAGATATTGTCATTAAATTGTACCACACCAGCTTTTGCACTAATGGTAGATTTATATTGTACATCACTAGCCATTGCAGTCATTGGTAAAGTTACAGCAATTGTAGCCACTAATAATCCAAGTTTTGTTTTATATTGCATTTCTAATACACTCCTAAAAGGTTTTAAAATAATGAGCACATTATAGCTTATTTTTTAATTTAATGTTTGTGTTTTATCTTATTATGTAAATTATTTAAAACAAAATGTATATTGGAATATTTTTATTATGATATAAGTTAAGAACTTAATTTATTAATGGGAAACAATAATGAAGATACAAGACAAAGAAAAACTGTTAAGTGAATTTTTAAATGAACTCAATCATAATCATGGTTTATTTGCTTCTAATCAAGAGATTGATAAAAAATATTTACATGATGAAATAAAACAAATGAAAGACCATTTAGACATTCCTATTGAAGAAAGAGAACCAATGAAAATAGATTATTCAAATAGGATGCAAAATGAAGTTTTATATAGCCTACCATTGTTTACTATTAATTTTCAACATGACAATGGTAAGTATATGTTGTCAGCAGCCAGTTATGATATTGGATATGATGAAAAAAACAAATATGGAATGACTGATTATTCAAAACCATTATTTACAAGACGTGAAGATTATTTAAAGTTGCCATTAGCTGATCAACAGTTGGCAAAAGAATTATGGACAAATATCCAAAATAAACGAGATATGAAAGAGTATTTGTATTCTCAAGCAATTTCTTTAACAACTGGATTATCTTTAAAGACTACACATGATCTTGTTGTTAAAAATCATGACTTGGATGTGATGGCTGATTATCATACATTAAATACTTTATCTAAACAAACTTTAAAAACGTTTATCAAACAAAATGCTTTAAGTGATAATCAAGATTTACATGTTCACTTTTCTTTTAATGATTCTTTTATTTATGAAAATAATTTAGAAGATTCTTATTTAAGACCATCCAAGAGAACATTTGAAAATGACGCATTTACTACAAAAGTTATGAATTGTGCGCCAGTTAATATTATGTTAGATATAGTTCCTAATTCTTTATCTCATTCAATAGAAAATAATTTTCTTCAAAAACATAAAACAACTTTAGATGCTAATGAAAATTTAAAATATCTATCTGATATTAAACTTGTTTTAGTTGATCCAGCAACTAACATAACACATCCTAAAGAAGCTAGTGACGATTATTATATTGCTCAAGGTGAAATATTGAAAAATGAATATAATATGTCATGGGCTGCTATTTGTAATCATAAAAATATTATTGAAAAAGATGAACAACCTGAATCCATTAAAGTAAAAAAACGTTCATTCCGATAATGGTCTAATAGTAATAAAATCAAGCCAATAATTTGGCTTGATTTTATTTTATATTTTTTTACGTTTTGGCGTTTTCATTGGAACGTTAAAACCTGGTGAGTTTCTAAACTCTTTCATTGTGATTTCTTTTTTAAACTCTTTTTCATTAGGAATAAAATCACCATTGCATTTCTGTTTATCTGCATTATGTAGTTTAATTTCTTTTGCAAACTCACACATAGCAATTCTTGAATTTGTTGCATCTGGATATTTTGTAACAATTTCATTCCAAATTTCAAAATATCTGATCAATTCTAATGATGCAAATTTTTGAACAGAGCGATAGGCTTCTGGGCCATTAGGTGTACTTTCAAGTTCTTTTAACATCCAATTTGATAGTGCACTTTGTACAACAGGATCATGAGCATCTTTAATTTCTTTTTTCCATGCTTCAACAGATAAATCAAAATTATGTATTACTTGTGGGTTTTGTTGATTTACTGCCATTGCATTACTAGCTGCAAACATAGCAGAACCAAGAATAAAAGCTTTTAGTGTGTTTTTCATAATTTTTAACCTTTAAATTTATTATTAGTAGTTGTATTTGCTACTTGTTGTTCATATTCTTTTGTTATTTTTTCTCTATCAGCATTACGCAATGATTCAATATTAAAAATTGTAGAAACTGTTTCTTTTCGTTTTTCTACAGATTCCATATTGTTATTTTCAATATTATTAATATGTTTCATATAATCAATACTTTGACTCCAATTACTCAAACTCTCATAAGTTTGTTTTACTTTCTTAATTTCATGATGATTGTTTTTTAATGCTTCATTAATATTAATATTACCCATAATCTCTTTTAATTCTGGATTATTTTTATTTCTAGCAGCTTCCAATAGAGGATACAATACAGACACTTGTTGTGTAGTTAATTTACCACTAGCTAAGTCTTCCACAATTTGTTTTGCATTATAACCTGCATCATACAATTTGTTAGCAACACCAGATGATTGTAAAGCGTTTAAAACTTTGTCTGGGTTTTGTTGACTGTGATGTACCATTGAGGCTATAATAGGCAATAACACAGGTTCAATATGTTTTGCTTTATTTTCTGGCATATGAGAAGACAAGTATTTCATAGTGTTTTCAAAAACATTCTTAACAGGTTCTTCTGATAAGATCATCGCTCTATCAAGACTTGTATCTTTTTTCAATGCTTCCATAGCTTTAACGTTAATTTTAGACAACATGTTTCGCATATTTCTATGGAATTGATCTTCAATTGTTTTGAGAATAATAGCAATATTATTTTTCTCTTGTTCTTGCCTTTCTTTACTATTATCATAAACTTTTTTGTTACGTTTTTCTTTGGCTAATTTTTCCTCCAATTCTTGTTCTTCTTGTTTTTTTTGAAACATATGAAAAGAGGTTAATTGATGATAAGGATTTTGTTGAACTTCAATTAATTCTTTTTTTGACCATTGATAAAAGGTAGAGGCTTTATGTTCAACAATCATCAATTTATTATTAATTGGATTACGTATTTCTTTGCCTTGTAAATGATTTGCAATTTGAATTAAATCTCCTGTATTCCATTCTTTCATTAACTCTTGAAAATTATTTCTTAATGCAGGACTACGTTCCAATTCTTCCAAGAACCGTCTTGGATTTTGTTTAATAAAAACTTCAAGATTCTCTCTTGATTTAAAATTATGTATATTTGAAGACATAAAAAAATACAACTTTTCATTTCTTATATAATTAATATTATCATATAAAATGAAGAAAAGTGTATTTTTTTATAAAAAAATGTAAAATAATTTTAAATATTCAATGTTTCTCTTGCATCTTTAATTAAAATTTCAATTCTTTTATGAACCTGTGAATTTTTCTCAAATACATCATCTGAATCTTGATGTGTTTTTAAATAATTTTCCCATTCTTTTTCATAAACAGAAATAGCTTCTTTAAATTTATCTAAAAACAAATCTTTATTATTTTTTACTTCCATTAAAAATTCAAATTTTTTTTTATCACTCTCTGGAACATTAATAGAAATACCTTTTTGTAATTCATTAATATAGTTTTTGACATCTTTTTCATCTTTACTAACAGTCAGTGTTCCAATTAATGCATCTTCAATAACAATTATTTGTGCAATTTTATTAAGAACGGTATTAAAATTTCCTTCTAACTCTATAAAGTTTGGCATCATTGTGTACATATTTTATATTCCATTTAAATCAAATTATTATGTAATTTAAACATATTTTTACTAAAAATCCAACTTTTTTTTAAAAAAATTAACTATTGATAATTAAATCAAAATATGTTGCTGAAGCATATATTTCTTCTGTTAATTGGTAAATTAAATAGTTGTATTCGCCCCATTCTGTTTTTTTAGAAAAACAATATAATTCTAATCCAATTCCCTCTCTATTACCTTCTAAAATACGAATAACAACATTTTCTCCATTTTCTTTAGCTTTTTTACTTTTATCGTTTAAAACCATGCCATTATTTTCTACCATTTTTTCTACATATTTTCTGAACAAACCTAAATTAGTAATTCGTTTACGATTTAAATAAGACAGTTCAGTACCTATCAAAATTGAATCATCATAAATATTTTCATTATTTAATCTTTTTTCAATGTATGGTCGTAATAAATCTATTTTCATAAATTTTTCTATTTCTTCATCACTAAGGTAACGAACTGATGTTGCTTCAATTCTAAATGAATACTGGATTAAACGTTTGCCAGAATTTAAAATTTCTTGTCTGTTTTTAAACCCTTCAGAAATAAAAGAATAAGTTGGAATCGTGGCGATAGTTTTATCATAATTTAAAACTTTGACTGTAATTAAATTAATTTCAATCACATCTCCATCAGCATGATATTTTTCATTTTTCACCCAGTCTCCTACTTTTACAATATCATTAGTAATAATTAACATTGTAGCAACAATACCTAATATAACATCGCGTAAAGTCCAAAATATTGCCATAGACATTACACTCAATGTTGTAAATAATGTTTTAGGTGATTGATTAGTAAAATGTGCATAAATTGTAGCTAAAGCAACTACAACAAAAATAAGAAAAATAATTTGTGAAAAACTTAATAATGGTTTATCTTTATATTTATCTTTTGTATTTAAATATTGAACAGTATGTCTAAGAAAATTTGATAGCCAATATCCAGTAAATAAATAATTTATGATATATATACTATGAGTAAATAAAGTGAAGTCTTGCTTTTCTGTACTAAGGTGTGTTCCAAACGTAAAATAATTAATAACCAATAAGGGTAGCATATAAAAAGCTATATTAACCATTTTTCCGTCATGAAAAAATGATTGTATATACTCATATTTCTGGAACAATAACAATCCAAGTTTACTTAGATATTTAGTTACTAATGTTTTTGTATATTTAACGAATAAGCCATAAGTAAACAATAAAAATAAAATTTGAATAATGTCATTTAACTCTCTAAACGAGTCCCAACCATTTTTGATGATAGTTAAGAAATTCTGAACAAACTCTATCATAATAGAACCTAAAACATCAATTTAATATAAACTTACTATTATAATATAATTATTAAAATAAAACAAGTTATAATAAATCGTTTTTATTGTTTTAAAGCCTTTGTCATTTTATAAATATGAAAAACAATTATAATTTATTCATTTTATATTAATTTTATAGTTTATTTTGATAAATCAATTTCAATTTAATTAATAGGGTGAAGCAAATATGGGTGAAGATAAACAATTTCAAATAAAAAACAATACTGGTTATTTATTTGATAGAACAAATAAAAAAACATCTCCAAATCAAGCTGATTTTGGTGGAGCATTTACTGTTGATAATCAAGAATATTATGTGTCAGCATGGAAAAATATCAGTGAAACTAAAAAAATAAATTATTTTAACATTATTATCAATTCAAAAAATCCAAGTATTCAATCACATTATGATGACTCTAATGATCAAGTTAAAAACAATCGTGGATTTTTAATTCAACAAGAAAAAATTGATGACAAACATCCAGTTTTAAAAGGGAAAATTCGTATTAATGGAGATTTATTGGATGTTGCCGCATGGGACAAGTATGATAAATATAACAATTTATTCTATTCTTGTAGTATTAGAACGAAAAATGCAAATCAAAAACAAAATATGGATAATTTTATAGAAAACATTGTATCTAATACATCCAGTTATACAAATACCACTGGGGCAGCATATAATTTTAATGATAATGAGTTGAATCATCAAAATGATAATGATGATGAAATTTTATCCATTTTTGGAGAAACAAAACCTGATACTACTGAATTTGAAAATCCAATAATTGATGAACCATTTGAACAAAATAAACAAGATGCTATTAATAGTATATTTTTACAAGTGGATGAAAAAAATAAAGCTGCGGCTGATAATAATCACCAGTCTATCTTTGAAACATCTTCTCCTTTAGCTAATTCAAGTGATGTAGAAGATAACTTGGATGATTTATTATTTCAAATGTTAACTGGTAATGAACAGAATAACTAAAATGTAAAGACATGCAAATTCTTTTGATTAGGAAGTTTGGATGGAATTACATGATATAATGTGATTATTAATTTATGGTTGATTTAAAAACATTTGTTATTTGATAATGTTTAACAGGAAAATGAAATGAAAAATTTAAATAAACAAGAATTAAGATATTTTGAGAAGTTGCGTTTGAAGTGGATTAAAGAAACTGATTGTCCTTGTGATATTTGGACATTTCGGCATGAAATTAATTCAAAAGCTGTGGAAAAAATTGCACACTCAAAAAGCATTTATAACAACATTTTAAATAAATTAAATCGTATGTGAATCTAATTCTAATATAAAAACAAGTTGTAAACTAATAATTTACAACTTGTTTTGCTTTTTACACATTATATATAAGGATTTCTTCCACATCCATTCTGCTGGTTGTTTTACTTGCAATCATATATTTATGTTTTGTGCTGTAATAATTAAAAGTATTATCTTTTAACCAAGTATCAATGATGATTTGGTTCATGATGATATTGTTTTCATATTTATCTATTTTTGGATAAGTTTTTTGCAACCAATTGGATAAATAGATTTTGATATTTTCATGGTTCTTAATTAATCCAAGTACACTTTGATAAAGTGAATCTTCTTCTGTTTGCAACCAATCTTTACAATAATAATTATTGTGTGTATCTATATATGGTGGATCAAGATATATAATAAACTCATTATTGGATTGTAACTTCTCTTTGGAAATATTGAATTTGTTGAGTGTTTCTGGTTGATTTAATAATGTTAATATCTCTTGATATTCAGCAACAACAAAGTCCCAATCTTTATCTTTTAAAATATTAGCAACATTTTCAATTGAGTTAACAATTTTTGTAATATAGGCTTTGCTGAATTTTTCAGGTTTTCTGCAAAAAGGCGTGTTAAATAAGCCTTTGCTATTGAAACGAATAGCTCCGTTAAAACAACTGGTATTTAAGAAAATAAAATATAATGAAAGTAATGTCATATCTGTACCATTAGATAACATTACATAATAGTCATTATTGTTACTCTGGATTATTTCATTAAATTTAGTTCGCATTTCATAGTAATAACTTTCACCTTGTGATTCAAGATTTTTACCATGTTCTTCTAAGAATTCTCTTACGACTTTAAGATTTACCAATCCAGTTTGGATATTTTTATAGAAATTAATAATATGATAATTTACATCAGATAAAATGGCTTTTTGTGGAATTAGGTTAAAAGCAACTACCGCACTACCTAGAAATGGTTCAATATAAATGGAATCCGAATTTAATTTTATGTGTTCTTGTAAAAATGGGATGATATTACGTTTCTTTCCTTGTATTTTTATTGGTGTGTTAATTGTGTTGTTAGTCATACTTGGATGATTATGGAATATAGCTATTCTACTATTTTATTAATTGTTTGCCAATAATAAAAATGGCAAAATAAAAAGCAGATTAATTACGATCTGCTTTTTATTTTTATTGTGAATTATTTAAAAACACAATCAAATCTAATATTTTTTAATTCATCATCAAATTTTTCATCGTTTTCAAATGCTTCATTAGCAGCGTGATTATATATACAAAAAAATGCCACTAATATAAACAATACAAGAAATTCCACACAAAATAGTATTTTGAGTTATTCTTTTTAATCTTTAACCATAATATATCACTCCAAGTTTGACTTATAAGTATTAATAAAATGTTTTCTTTTATCAGGATTATCACCCATCAAAATATCAAAGGTTTCTTGAATTTCTTCTTTTTTATTTTCATCATATTCCAATAATCCAAGTTCCCGTGTTCTTATATCCATAGTAGTTTCCTGTAATTGTTCAGGGTTCATCTCCCCTAAACCTTTGAATCGTGAAACTTCCCATAAATCAATGTCACTCATATGGTCTTTTTCAAACTGTTTTAATGCTTCATCATCTTTAAGATAGATAGCTTCTGCATTACCACGTTTTTTCTTCACTCTATATAGTGGAGGTAAAGCCATATAAACATGTTTATTTTTAATTAACTCAGGTAAGAAATTGTAAAAGAAAGTGGATAAGAGGGTTCTAATATGTTGTCCATCCACATCAGCATCAGTCATATAAATAATTTTATGATAACGCAATTTGGTAATATCAAAATGTTTGCCAATACCGCATCCAAGTGCTGATACAATGGCGTTTACTTCATCACTGGCTAGGACTTTAGCCATATTTGTATTATGAACATTTAATATTTTTCCTTTTAATGGAAGAATAGCTTGGAATTTTTTATCTCTCGCCATTTTTGCAGAACCACCTGCTGAATCACCCTCTACCAAATATAACTCACATAAAGTTGGATCATTGGATTGACAATCAGCGAGTTTGGCTGGCGTAGAAAAACCTGTTGCATGTTTTTCCACTAATGATGCTTTTCTTGCTTTAGCCGCAGCTTCACGAGCACGTTTTGCACGTAAAGTTCTTGTAATAACATCTTTTGCAATTTTTGGATTTTCTTCAAAATATTTGGATAAATAGTCGCCAACAACTTTATTAACACTATATAGTGCTTCTTTTGTAACTAATTTATCTTTGGTTTGTGCTGAGAACTGTGGTTCTGCAATTTTAATAGAAACTGCCGCAACCAATCCTTCCACAATATCATCAATACCAATACCAGAAAAATCCTTTTTGTCTTTTTCTGTAATACCTGTACCAATATCATTAACGAAACCTTTAACAGATGTTGCTAATGCTCGTCTAAAACCATCAATATGTGTACCATCTTGAGGTGTATAGATATTATTAACAAAACCTCTAATTTTAGTTTCTTCTCCCATAAACCACTGCATGGCAAAACGAACTAATACATTACCCTTATTACTACCTTTCATTGTTGGAATTTCCAATTCATGTTGGATTGGTTGGGTAACTGGCGTATCCATATCACTGGATAATGTTTCCAAATAATTAATTAAACTATCTGCTTTCCAAACAGTTTTTTCACTACCATCATCAGTGCAAGAAATAGTAGCATATTTATTTGTGGATTCTTTCTGTACTTTATCCAATTCTTCATTGGATAATTTTTGTTTATGATTGACAAAAGATAACTGCAAAGATGGATTTAGGAATGATAAGAGTTCTAATTTTTCTTTGATAGCAGTTGGATCGAATTCATAATATTCCGTTTCATATTCACCTAAATCTTCATTAAGCACTTTTGAAGAGAAACGTTCCTTATTTAATTTAAAGTGAATTTTAGTACCATGTTTATCAGCAGGACATGTGCCAATAACGGTCAAATCTGCAACAGGTTGAGCAGGAATCACTTTGCCATTTTCTTGTTTAAGTTCAAATCGTTGAAAATAAACTTTACCATTACGATAAATTGTCATTTCAAACCAATCTGATAGAGCGTTAACAACAGAAGCACCTACACCATGTAAACCACCTGTTCTATGATAAGAAGAGTTTTCACCACCAAATTTACCACCAGCGTGTAATTCAGTTACTACCAATGTAGCGGCAGAAATTTTATGTTCTGGATGAATATCAACTGGAATACCACGACCATTATCCAAAACTGATAGTGAATCATCTTCATAAAGTTCTACTTCAATATTGTCACAAAAACCGCCATTGTGTTCATCTACACTATTATCAACAATTTCAATAAAACAATGTTGTTTACCTTTAGCATCTGTTGAACCAATATACATGCCAGGTTTCATAAATACCGCTTCCAACCCCTCTAATTTTTGAATATTTTTTGCATCATAAGAGGTTTGAGCCACATGATTTTCATCAACAGATTTTAAATTTGTATTTTCCATATATTCTGCCTGTGTTACATAAATTTTAACTAAACCATTTTATTACACTATGTAAAAAAAATCAAATAAATATTGCTTTTTGTAAAGATAAATAACAAACAATAAGATTTACATTACATATATTACAGTTGGATAATCAGTTATATGTCTTTAACATATTGTTAACATGCAAAACAAAACAGAGATAAAATATCCCTGTTTTGTTTAAATTATTTAATCGTGTTTATGTTGACATTGATACATTTGGATTAAACAATTGCTATATCAACCACTTTACCATCATCCACGTTCATCAAATAAACACCTTGAGCAGTTCGATTTAATTGGTTTATGTCTTTGACAGCTATTTTAATGGTTCTGTTTTCAGTGGTAATAATGAGTTCCATTGAATCATCCACGACCTCCGCACTTAACAATTTACCTGTTTTTTTATTTTCTTTAAAAAGTTTTAAACCTTTGGCTTTACGTTTTTGCACTTTAAAAGAATCTAATGGCGTTTTTTTACCAATTCCATTTTCACTAATAGTTAATAAATATTTATCCTTATCTATTAATTCAGTATTTAACACTTGGATTTGTTTTACTCCATCTTTACGGTATTTTTTACCAATTAACACAATGTCACCATTATCATCTGGAACTAAATTATCCACTTCTATCATGTCATATTTAATCTTCTCATTTGATACTGGGATAATAATAGCATCAACTACTTTTTCATCTTTAGTTAATTTAACACCATCCAAACCATTTGCAAAACGCCCCATAACTCTGAAATTATCAGTATTAATGACAAAACGGTTGACAACATTATCAGATGTAGCAATCATTAAATGATCTTCATCCTTACATAACCCAACAAACACAATTGGATCATTATCATTTTCATCATTTTTTCGACCAGTTAACCCAGCTTTAAGCCTTAATGCAGAAACGTATTCACCAACTTTGGTACGTTTGATTTTACCATTTTCAGTAACCGTAACTAAAGATAGTTGATTTTCTCCCAATTGTTTATCAGTTAATGTAATCATATTGATAATATCTGAATCAATTGCCTCAAAAACATTTTTAATATGTTTTCCTTTATCATTATCAGGCAATTCCCATGCTTTCTCAGCATAAATTTTTCCTGATTGAGTAAAGAAAAATACATTATCATGTGTAGATGTGTTCAGAATAGTTTGCACAACATCATTATCATACATAGTAATGGTCTGTTTACCTTTACCATTTCTGTTTTGTTTATTAATGTCATTTAATGGTACTCTTTTGACATATCCAGCTTTAGTAAGCACAACCAGACATTCTTCTTCTTTAACAAAATCTTTCTTGGATAATGAATTATTAATTGCTAAAACACTGGTTTTTCTTTTATTTTCTTTTAAGTTTCCAAATTTTTCTTTAAAATCAATTAAGTCTTTTTTGATTTCAGCAGTAATTCTATCATCACTATTAAGAAAATCTGTTAAGTCTTTTGCTTTTTCTACTAATGCAGTGTGATGTGTTTTTAAATTATCCAATTCAGTAGCAGTTAATTTTTGCAATCTAATGTTTAAAATTTCTTGAGCTTGAATCTCATCTATTTGGAATTTTTCCTGCAACGCAATATTGGCTTCTTTGCCTGTCTTATAAGTTTGGATAAGTTTAATGGTTTCATTAATATCACCAGAAAGCACAATCATTAAACCTTTTAATAAATGAAGTTCATCATTTGTTTTATTGAGGATAAAATTAGCACGTCTAATTAATATTTCTCTTCTGAATAATAAGAATTCTGAAAGAATATCTTTCAAACTAACTACTTTATATTTACTATTTTTATCATATACAACACAATTGAATTGCAAATTTACTTCAAAGTCAAAATGTTTAGCTAAATGGTTATATACCAATTCAGGCATATTATTCCCATCACCTTTTAAGTACACTGCAATACGAATACCATTTTTATCAGATTCATCTTGAACTTTTGATATCCATTCATTAAGTTTTGGATATTCTTTATTACGCAGTTTTTCTTGGATTTTTTCAAGAATACTTAATTTATTAATTAAATATGGTATTTCAGTAATAACTAAAACTTTATCTTTTTGACGTTTACTTAATCCAAGTGATGATAGATTTTCAACATGATAACGACTTTTTACTTTTACACTGCCTTTGCCTGTTTCAATAGCCTGTTTGTAACCATCTAAATCAGTTACTATACCACCTGTTGGGAAATCTGGGGCTGGCATGATATTCATAATTTCTTCAGTTGTTATATCAGGATTATCCATATAAGCTAGAGTAACATCAATTGTTTCAGACAAGTTATTAGGCAATATAGATGTTGACACACCTACTGCAATACCTTTTGTACCGTTAACCCATAATTGTGGGAAAGAAACTGGCAAGACAACTGGTTCTTTTAAACTACCATCATAGTTTGGTACAAAATCTACCACATCTTTATCTATATCACTAAACATGCCATGATAACCAATTTTTGTTAATCTTGCTTCAGTATTGTGTGCAACAAAACCATTAGCAATAAAAGCATGCGTGTCATCAACAGATAAATCAAAAACAAATTCTGGTTGTTCCAATTTTTCAATTGACATTACTCTATCTATATTGTAAAAGTTTTTACTTGGTTGAGAATTGAATGTAAAACGTTTTTTATACACTAAAGTTTTAAATGTATTAACATTCAAAATTTCCATTAAATACAATTGATTTGAATCCAGTGTTTCATATTCTTGTACAACAAAATCTTTTTGTTCTTCTAATTTTTCTTGGATAATGGAATTAATTTGCATATTAATATCATCCAAGTTTAAACAAAAATCATTATGTTTTAATTTTTGATTGGATGCATTTTCTTCTAGTATTTTAGAAACACCAAATACTTTTTCAGTAATACAAAATGAATCATTCTTTTCTTGATTGCAAATATCATTAAGTAGAATATTTACCTCATTGATATAATGTTCATGCCATGTATTAATTTTATTGGATAAAATACCATAATAATTAATTAGCAATTGTTTAAACAAATTAGCTAATTCAAAACTGGATGTTTTGATAAAGATACGTGTGTTATTTTTATTTCGCAAAATATCAGATAAATCATTATACATATATCCAATAAAGAAATCTGATACATTTTTTGTCCCAGCCTGTAAAAGTGCATTTTCTAAGAATATGATTAATTCTGAATTAGTTATTTTTTGCTGATACAAATAAGTAATATGCTCATTACTATCCCACTCATCCATTTTTAATAATAGATATTCAAAAATATGCGGTTTATTAAAAGATAAATTCACATTATTATCCAACAATGTTTTTATTTCTCTATAACAAACAGCTTTACCTAATTCTGTGTAAGTATATGTTTTATCGAAAAATTTAATATTATTATTTTTTGATTCTACTGGAAGACAAATTTTATTTAAAGCCAACACATCACCTAATTCAAGTTCATCTACTATTTTCCATTCAAAACCACCATTATTGTTTTGAATAAATAATGGCTCATTAGGGGTACATGTTGCAGAATAACCATTTTGAGTAGTTACTTTAAAAACCGAATGCTTGCCAGTATGATACCACTTGGATACATTTTTTACTGGATGACCAGATAGTGATAGCACATGTGTTTGTTTATCTGATTTTAATTCAACAGCATATCCAGAAAGTTTTTTCCCAGATTGTTCAATATATTCATCTACTTCTCTCAATTCAGAGGAATCATATTTTACAAAATCACCAATTTTTCTAATACCAGTGTTTGTCATAATATAAGTATCTGCTGTAAAACAATAACGCATTGCTGCTGCGGCATCACCATCAATAGAACCGAAGTTACCTTGACCATCAACTAATGGTAAACGTTTTTTGAAATCTTGAGACATAGCAACCATTGCTTCATAAATCGCTGAATCTCCATGTGGATGATATTTACCCATTACATCACCTACAATCCTTGCCGATTTTACAGTTGGACTGGATGGTAAGCATTTATTATCATACATGGTATATGCAATTTTACGTTGAACAGGTTTTAAACCATCTCGAATATCTGGTAGTGCCCTATCAGCAATGACGGCTTTAGCATAAGCGTAATAATCATCTTGCATTTGATTGGTTAACGATATATTAATAATTTTTTGATTGACACTTGGTATAGTGTTGATTTGGTCATTATCATGATTAGTCATTTGTTATTACCTTTTAAAATTGTTTGAAATTATTTGTTGTGAAATATATGAATACATATTTTACAAAGCATATAAATTTTATGTGAAATTTTTATTTTTGTAAAGAAAGATTTAATATTGTAAACATTTTGTTTTGATTTGTAACGAAATTTTGTTAGCTTGGACGAATTGATTATGATATAAAAATAGATAGGGATATTAAAAATGTCTACTTCACAACAAAAAACAAAATCTATTTTTTTTGAAACTAAATCAGGTACATCCAAGTATTTGATGAACAACATTCAATGTTTAAATACAGAAATAAATCATACAAAAACTAATATTGCTACCACTAATTATCCAACAAACAATTTATCAACAAAATTTAACATTAACCCTAATGCTTCTGTTCCTGTTGATTTGGGTAATGTGAAAGGCGATTCGAAATTTATACCGCAACATATGTTAAAAGGTTTAACTGGACAAGCTGCTGGTTATGCTATATCCAGAGGGGATTATTTTGGTGGTGTAACATTTTTATCTGAGGGAGTTAGAAGTAATGCTTTTTACTTTGATCCTGCTTCTGGAGCAAAAGGTAAAGGTACATTAGTAAATACGCACCCAGGTATCACTTTAACTTATCAAACAGATAAAGAAATTCGTAATATGTTTGGAAATACAAGTTTGTCCCCTCTAACTGAAGAGATTTTAAGAAGTGTAAGAGGAGGAACTATTAGCCCAAATATGCGAAACTCACACCTACGTGTTGGTGATTATTACAATATGTTTAAACATGTTCAAGATAAATATACTGCTGGTGCCAATAATGCGTTAATGGGAGTAATGCAAAATAATCCTTTTGCAAAAAGCATGTTAGCTCAAGGTAAAACAAAACAAGAAACGTTGAGAACAATTAAAGAAAATTTACCAGTTGGTTCATATGCTGTTTTACAACATCTGGCTTATAAATATGGTAATGGTGGTATTAAACGTTTCACCAGTTTGTTAAATCATACCATTAGTGCTGGTTTGGATGTGAAAAATCAAGAACAACATTTAGCTAATGGGGCTAAATATATTGTTTATCATTATCGTGATAAAAGTAACACAATGCATCAAGATACTCGTGTTATGAATATACATCGTTTGTTCTATACTGCTGGCGTAAAATTTAAACCAGAATTAAACTTAAAAATTGCAACCAATCAAACATTAACAGATGAAGAAACTAAATTGGTTAACAGTGTGGCTCAAACTGCTGGATTAGGAAAATTGGTAAAAGATGGACATGTTAAGTTTCCTGATGGTACTATTTCTAGTACAAAAAACAGCCAATCTGAAAAATACCAGTTAGATGTTGATGCTGCCAATAAAGGTATTGCAAAAGTTAATCAGGACTTCAAACCAATAAAAATAGAAGTTAAAGTAGATGAGGCTAAGAAAAATAAAATAGAACATAAATCTGAACCTGCACACAATATTAACAAACCTAAACCAACAGCTACAACAAACACTGGATGTATGAGTTTTTCATGTGTTGGACGACATTAAAAGTTAATTGGACAACTAAAATATTTCAATAACAAAACAACCAAGTTGAACTTGGTTGTTTTTATTTATCTAACATCATTAAATAAAGTTAAACGTTATTATTTTTACAATAATTGTTTTGCCAATTCATTACATGTTTTAAACAAGGTTAGTTATTTTTAACATAATAATACTTTTATTTTACAAATTAAGATTTATGAACAAATTCCTCTTTAGGTCTCTTTGGTTTTTTGCCACGTTTTTGTTTTGGAGGAGCATTTTTACCTGCGTTTTCTTGATAGAAATCGTGTAATTGATCGCCACATGCTTCATATAAATGTTTTAATGCTGCTGTTTCAATTTGTCTCACTCGTTCTCTTGTAACTTTTAATACTTCACCAACCTCTTCTAAAGTATAACTTTTTTCCACACCTATACCAAAACGCATTTCTAAAACCAGTCTTTCACGTTCTTTTAAGTGTTCCATCATATTAATAGATAGAACTTGCTGTAATTTTTTCTCTAAAATTAAATCTTCTGGAGTTTTTGCGTCTTTATCTTCAATTAAATCAATATAAGTGGTTTCTCCATCATCGGACACATCATTTTCTAAAGAATATGGTGTTTTAGATATTTCCATTAACTCAATAATTTTTTCGGGTTTAGTTTTAAATTTATCAGCCAAATATTCTGGACTAGGTTTTTTATTATGCTCCCTTTGATATTTTTCAATTTCAGTATTAGCTTTATTATTACGTTCTGTTAAGTGAACTGGTATACGTATTTCTCTTGATTTATCAGCTATATATCGTTTGATAGCCTGTCTAATCCACCAGTTAGCATAAGTAGAGAATTTGTACCCTAACGTATAATCAAACTTATCCACTGCTTTCATTAATCCAAGATTACCTTCTTGAATTAAATCAATAAGTAAATCTTGGTTAGGGTATTTTTTAGCAATAGATATAACTAAACGCAAATTACATTGAATCATAATATTTTTATATTTTTGGACATTAAGATAACCAAAATCAATTTCACGCATATATATCATTTTAAAACGATAAGGGGAGATTCCACCTAAATCATTTTCTAAACTTAACAATCTATTATCAAAACGTGTTAATTGTTTTTTCAAATCTCGAATGATTTCATATTTTTCATCTTTGCGGCGTATCCAGTTAGTCCAATAATTTTCATCAATATCTTGATTTAAAAATTTATGTAGTTTTTCAATTGGCAAATTATTCTCAACAAAAATAGTCTGGTATTCACGTTCTAATGTTTTTAAACGGTTACGATATTTTTTCATATTTTGAACCATGTCATTAATAATTTCTGAATTAAAAATTATTTTTTCAATATATGAAGCAATATGTAATTGTAATAATTGATACTGATTTTTCCAGTTTTTATTATCTTTACGGGTTTGATAAATACTAATTAATTTATTGTAATCTAATTCAACTTGATTCATTAAATCAAGAATATAAGCTTTAGTTTCGTCTGACAATTGTTTTTTATCATCAATATCATCATCCTCATCATCATAGGAATCAAAATCTTCATCATCAATATCATCATTAAACTTTTGTTTACTTTTATTTTTGACATTTAATTTTATTTTCTCACTATTTTCATCGTCACTAATTAGTGCATCAACATACTTATCAACATTTTTTTTCTTATTTTGTGATAATAAATCTAATATTTCATCTCTAATATCTATAACATGTTTTAAATTTGCAGGAATACCAATCAGCCCATGCCATAATAATATTGAATTACTACTAATTTGACTAGATACTTCAATTTCTTCTTTGGGAGTTAATAATGGTTTTTCTAATAAGCCCATTTGTCTTACATACATACGTAAAGGACTATTTGGAACATCTTTATTTTTTTTATGAAAATTACGAATTTCATCATCAATATCAATATCTTCGTCATCATCTTCGTCTTTTACTTCTATATCACTTTCATCATCAATATCATTATTTTCTTTATTAATGATTAATGATAAATGATTTTTTTTCAAAAAATGTTTTAATTCTTTTAAATCATCAACTTCAATATTCTCAACATCAGAAAAGGTTTCATTAAATAATTGTTTATTATCATCACTAATTTCTTCACTGTTTTTCACAATATCTAAAAGTTGTTCAATTTGGATTTCATTATTTTCTTCGGCAATTAAAAAGATATCAGATAAGCAATTAGATAAAACAGTTTCACATAAGTTTATAATAGGATTGTTTGACATTTTATTAAAAAATTTACAGATGCGTTATTTTTAAACAAAAACAAAATATAATCAACCTATTTATTAAAACTTTGTATAAAAATATTAACAAATTAAAATATTTATATAAGACAATGGATATATTTACATATATTCATATATTAATCGTATAACTTGTTTTTAAAATGATATGAATAATGAGCATCAATTGTTTAATACATTTTTTATTAATGAATTGAAAAAAAATCCGCATTGTAATTTAAACAAATACACAGAGAAAGAACAAAAGATATTTGATTTCAAAAAGGAAAAAATACAATCATTAATTAATGGATTAGGAATCATAAAAGGAATGGGGTTATATGTACGAAGTTACAAAGATTTTGATGCAAGTACTTATGTGTTTAACAATGAATTAATTCCTTTTGACTATATAATTAGGGATACATCCATTATTAATAATAAGCCATCACCTGCAATTTATATTGAAAGCCCTTATTGTATTGAAATCTCAGTAGCTAATAAATTAGAAGATGATATTTATATATGTTATGAGATTAATCCTTTATCCTGTTCTCATCCAGATAAAGACATGTTAAAACGAAGATATACTGATTTCAATGAATGTGTAAAAGATATTTATCGTTTTTTAGCCAAGAATTTATATAAAGATAGTCATCTAACTTTATAATTATTTGATTTTAAATCATAGATAGTAGATCGCAGAAAATAAAAACCACTTATAATTTTATATAAGTGGTTTTTATTTTGTTATAAATTATTAAGAGCAGTTATTCTGTTTTTAATACTTGGATGAGTAGCAAACAGTTCTTGAACCATATTTTTCTCACCATTTTCATTAATTCCACTGGCTGATAAAGCACTATTTGATTCTAATATTCCAGTTTCTTTAGAGGTAATAAGTTCCAATTTGTTTAAAGCAGCAATCATTTTATTTTTCCCAATTAATTTAGCTGCTCCAGCATCCGCATTATACTCTCGAATTCTTGAGAAATAAGCTACAATTGGAGTAGTTAGAATACTTAATACAATTTGTAATCCAATATTAACAACAAATAATGTAAATGGATTATTTAAATAACTATTATCAGAACTTCTTACAACATTGGTAATAATTCTGCTAATAGCAAATACAAAAGTATTAACTACACCTTGAATTAAGGTTAATGTTACCATATCACCATTTTTTATATGTGATAACTCATGAGCAACTACTGCTTCAATTTCATTTTGACTCATACGATTTAATAAACCAGAACTAAATGAAACTAAAGAACTATTTTTACTACGTCCAGTAGCAAATGCATTTGGTGTATCATCTTCATATATTCCTACTTCTGGCATTTTTAATCCAAGTAAACCTGCTTGTTGTTTTACTGTATTAAAGAGAAAGTTTTCCATTGGATTCATAGAGTTTTCTTGGATAATTTGAGTTTTGGTAGTCCATTTTGCAATTTGTTTTGAAAAACATAGGGATAAAAATGCGGATGTAAAACCAACAATACCAGAATAAATGAAAATGCTGGATAGGTTTGTATTGCTATTTAATGTTGAAGCGTTTAATACATTAGGAAAAAACAAATTGATAACAAACATAACAATACTAATTGTTATCATAAATGCAATATTGGTTGCGACAAACCATAAAATTCTTTTTAACATTATTGTTATCTCATCTATTATTGAATAGTGATATTATATAGTGTTTATTGATATAAAACAAATGATATTACCAATATTTCAATAACATGTAATTGATAGTTTGTCTTTTAGCTTTGTGCTTTGCATTACTTGATTGATTGTTCAATATTGAGACTATTGGGTAATAAAAAACAACACACTATTTAGTGTGTTGTTTTAAAACTAAAATTATTTCAGATAACTTGAGCTTTTATTGAGAACGCCAGAAGAGTGTTGTGCTGTTTCATTCGTTGTTGGAGTATGATTTGTTCCATCTTGAATGATTTCGCCAGAATATGCAACATTAGTATTGCCTGCACTAAATCCAGTTCTGTTACCAGTTATAGGGGCATTACTATTAGAAACATTTTTGACATAGTTTTCAGTCATACTTTGTAGGTATGCTTGGCTACTATTTTCACTATTGTTTCTAGCTGCTTCTAATGCGTTATTTAATGCTGCACGAGCTTCTTCAGGTGATGATCTGGTCATAACACCACGATCACTCCAGTTTTTAGTTGCATTACTCATATACGGGTCATTGTAACCATACATAGCAGCTTCATTAGCATAATCTTCAGCTTCTTTGCTGCTCATACCTGCTTGAATAGCCATATTCTGCAAGTTATTTCTAGTATCAAAAAAACGTTGTCTATCGCCTACAGTACGACCACTAAATGAAGCAGGTACTGAACCGCTGGTTCCAGCAATTGGAATATTTGAACTAGTTAATTCAGCATGAGTTTGATTTAAATTCGCAGAAGAATTACTTCTCAAATCATCCAATCCAGCAGATGTTCCACGTTCTTTTAGTTTGGTTGCATAAGCATTACCTGCATTACCTGCTAATCCACTTAGTTTACCATAAGTTTGATCGCCACCAATTGAACCATATTCAGACAAGTTACCAGTTGAACCACCAACCCATTTAAGAATTTGGTCAGGTATAATAGTCATAATATTGAACATTTTGGTAATTAAGCCCATCATAAACACCATGTAGATGCCATACATAGATAGGATATACATCAGTTTGGATACAGTAATATCACTTGCAACAGTATCATTAGGTTGTAGACTAACATTCATACCAATAGCAAAAATGTAGTTTACAAACATACCAAACACTTGAACAATAACTAATGAAGCAATTAATCCAAGAATCATTAAAACAGGTCTCAATGCAAGACTTACTAATAATCCATAACCAGCTTGACCTTTACCAGTATATTTACTTCCTTCTGGGTGTAAGTGCATTGCACCCCATAATGGAGCAATAACAATAGCTTCAAACACTGCAATTAACCAACCTAACATTGCCCCAGTCCAAATTAAGAATGGTAATGCAGGTAAGTAATAAGCCATCATAAAGCCCATAACCATAATTGCACCAGCAAAATATGACAACATTACACTTGCTTGACTTGCTGGATTATTAGGGTCAGGCATAACTTTACCATCATTTGTACGAATCATCTTAGGATTTCTAGCTTCCCAATATGAATTCAATTGAATAAAGTTTTGTGCTGCATTAATTAAGTTGTGTCCAGTTTCAGTTAATAAAATAACTGGATGACGATTTGAGTCAAACATATTGGTTATATCCAAGTTCATACCTAATGCGGCAATAGTATTAACCCCATCTAATGCAACAGTATTACTTGCTTGTACTATTGATTTATTAGTTGAATATTGAGCATGTTCTTTAAATAAACCATAATAATCAATCATATCACCAACAATATTGCGTTTCAATGTGGCTAAACCATCAGTATTATTAACGAACAACATATTGTAATCACGAGCATTATTTGAAGCCCAACCAATCTGAGGTCGGAATGATGTTAACTCATGTAATTTACTAATACTTTGTGTCATAGACATATACCACATACCTGCTGTTGCCCATCCATCTGTGACAGCATTATCACGAGCAATTTTAATGAAATTAATATAATTTCCAAAATCATTATTAGCAGTTAAAGCTGTAATAGAGCTACCGTTACGCTTTCTGTTGGTTTTATAATTATCATCGCTCGAATCCATATACACTGTATAAATTTTTTGAATCAATTTTTGTTCAAATTTTGTATATGCAGCTTGGATTAAATCATTATATTTAATTAATAATTCAGCTTTAATTTGTTGCTGTACATCTTCTGTAACTAGTGCATCTCGCTCATCTGTTTGGGCAGGGAAACGGATTTTTTCATTCACTTCATTTACATAATTTTTTGCTAAATTACGAATTTCATCATGTAAACTTTTATATTCAGCAGCATAAATATCTAATACTTTTTCTTTATCTGAAGCAACAATTTTGCCATTACGTTCATTACGATTTTTCTGAGCTTTCAACATTTCTTGATAAGAAACCATTGGGTCACCACCGCCAGAATTCTTAATCATGTTGCCACCATTATGCACTTGCAAGCGACTCGCACTATCGTACAAACGTTGATTAGCAACTGAACCAGTTACATGACCAAAATCAATAAATCCACATGCTACATTATCTTTTACACCTGAGCCAACACTTGGAATTGAACCAACACCAAATCTAAATATTTTATTGTTATTGGATTTATTAGTGAAATTAGTAGCATTATATTCAGTTTTAAAGCCCATTGATTGAACATAAGTATCAAGTTGTTTCAAACTTGTATTTCGAGTGGAATTATATCTTTCTTTGGCTAAATTGCGAGAACGTTGTGATTCTTCTAAACGTTGTTTTTCACGCATTTGTTCAATTTCTGCTTCAGATTTACCATTATTTCCACCAATAACAATATTACCAGTATTTAAACCAGCCTGACTTGAATTGCCTGCAATAACAACAGGTGAAGCACCTTTTTCAGCAGATAGACTAGCCATAATATTAGAGTAATTGGTATTTAAAGAAGTGGTGTTGTTTACAGATTGATTTGCTTTTGCATTATCAACATCACGTTTAATATTTTGTGAAGCTAATCCATATACACAAGTATAACCTTCAAATGTTTTATATGCGATTTCCGCCACTTGTGGTGATGGCATTTTTAATGCATATAAATCTTGGAAGTTACCCTTATCAGTTTTATCACTACATGTATTTCCTTTTCCCCACGAACATCCAATTTCAGCATCATTAATACCATTCCATGCTTTCCATGTTGTATCTGCGATACCAATAGATTGTATAATTACCCAAGCAACAGCTAACTGTAATAAACAATATCCAGACAGCATAGGGAGTGGCATAATAAAAATAATACCACCACTGGTTCTTAACCAGAAATAAGGATTACTCAACTCCTTACCTAAAGGCACACCATCTTTGGCACTGCTAATAAGACCAATTGCCATAGCATATGCACCAAGTAAACCGCCAACAAACATACAACAATAGTTAAAATATCTTAGAACGGTTTGAAATGGATCTAAACCAGTTCCTAACCATAACCCTGCTTTTGCATATTGACCTTCACCACCACTTGCTAAATGAATTAAATCGCCAAATAATTGAGATAAAATATTTAAACTTATATCCCCCTCATTTGGTGTAAACCATGTGTCAGCATATGTAAGTGATGGTACGAAATAAACAGCTAATAAAAGTAATAATGTTATTGCTATTTTTATATTACTTTGTTTATTTTTATACATCATTTCCTAAAAATCGCATTAATATAATATAAATAATAACATTTTATATTTTTTAAAAAATAGCACGTCGACATTTATTTGATAATAAAACAAAAAAATCCAATTTTAATTAATTTAAAATTGGATTTTTTATTGACTTTTAAGGATTAATTACCTGCTTGAGCAGTTTGATTAATATCGTTGGTTTGAGGTGAATGTATTCCCATTACAATCATACCTAACTGGTCACTAATATAACCATCCATCTCAGCTTTATATGCTAATAAATAGTTATTTAAAGCCATTCGTTGATTTAATGTACGTAACAATTCTTCTGTTGATTGAGCTTGCCCATCAGCAGCAGTTTTACTGAAGAACATATCACGATTAACCATTGTATTAATAATATCTTTCATGGATGGATTTTTTGGAGGTTCTAAACCACCATGTGTATTCCTATAAGCAGCAACCATTTCTTCACCAGTCCACATGGCTTGTGCTGATGCATTGTTCGATAAATCCATACCTGCACTATACCATAATTGGAATTGTAAAGCATTACTTACTGGGCTAACTCGTCCATACCAGATTTTTCTTAATGCATTATACAACTCGGAGTTTGCACCACGTGTGGCATCTAATTGTGCAGGAGCATTAGCATACACAACATTTTTAATATATTGTTGGGCAACAGCTAATTGTTCTGGAGGTAAAGAGTAAGAACCATTTAAACTGTTAATTTTTACAACAGTACTGTTTGTATCCATGTTTGCATATTTACCCTCAACTTTACATCCAGCGATTCCTGCACGAACATCTTGTTCAGAACAAGTTTTTAATTCAGAACTAGATTTGGTAACAGAGTTTAAATTATCATTGCCCTGTGCGTTTTGTACTTGGGATAAGTTACGACTAATAGCTTCAGCATTTTGTCTAACCGCACCTTGCATATTACCAGCACCCATTGCATTAGTAATAGAAATACACTTATCCAATGTTGGAGCAGCATCCAATATAACTTTACGTTGTTGTTCTAATGTAGACAGTATACCTTGAGTCATATTAATTGCTTTAGTGTTACGCACCTCTGATTCAGCAGAAATTTTATTACTTTGGGCTAGATTACCAAAGTGAGCACCAAGCGCATCAATTTTTTCGCCATTTGCCTGATCATGTACTGGCCAGTCTTGCATAGCACCAGCAGCAAAGCCAATAGATGGAGTTAATACAAATAAAGTGCTAACTAATGTTGCTATTGTTTTTGATTTTATTTTTTTAATATTCATCATCATTCACCTTATTTACCAATATTTTGTATTGCATTAGCTTGATTGGCATTTTGTCTCTGTACCTCTTGTTGGGCATTTCGATATGCACTTCCAACATCTTGTCTAACGATATTGCCCCATTCATTATTTAATGCTTGATTTAAAGAATTATTAATTTGTGTATCGGCACCTGTTTTATTTAGAGCATACCCAAATGGATTTTGAGACATATTGTTAAACTCACTTAAATACTCATTAACACCTAATTTATTTAAACCACGATTAATTTGATTACTCGCCATTGTACAAGCACGTTTCATCAATTGATCTTTCATCTTGGATAAGAATGCGCCAGCCAGTTGTTTAAAACTTCCTGATTTAATATTTTCCAATTGGTCATTAATCTTTTCTGCATTTTTAACAATTTGATTATAAACAGAGCTAATATCACCCATACATTGTCCTAAATCCAATTTATTAGGGTCAACTATGGCATTCATGATCCCTTCATTTAATTTTGCGGATTGTGCATTCACTGTGTTAACTTTTGAATTATAACTTGCCACCATTTGACTCCATGCTAATTCGGAACATCCATGTTTTTTATAATCAGCTTTATAAGTAACATCTTGTCCATATTGATCTAATGCATATGCATTGTTAGACAATATTGAAAAACAAAGAATAATTGGAACAAGTATCTTTTTAAAATGTGTCTTCATTTATCAAAACAAAATACTATAAATATAATATAAATCATAATAAAAAAGTTATTGAAATTAAATTAAATAACTTTTTATTTTTTACTTATTTTATTAAAAATAAGAACGTCTAAACCATCTTGGTTTACCATAAGCCTTATTTTTTATTAGTTTTGTATGTATGAATCTAAAAAAAGTCATAGTATTGTATCCAATATAATTCAAATAAAAAAAGAATATAGTTAACAATAATAACACTAATCCTAATTTTAAATTTGTAATATTGAGCATCCAAATTAAAAAAATTATAGACAATTTACTATCAAACATAAAAAACTTGACTTCCCTACTTGAATCACGCCATAAATTTGTTTTTCCCATTTTTATACTCTGTTAGTTATCATAATATATTAAATTTATTGTAATTAATACTGCTCACATTGATTACCATTTAGGCATTTATCTATTGCTGAACGATTTGCAGGTTTTAATGATTTAGATGCTGTTGATTTAAACCATGCATCACCTTGTTGAGATGATGGAAAAATAACAGTTCCAAATGCAGCTATAGTTAGCGATAGACTTACTAATATTCCACTTAAGAAAAATCTTGTTAGAATGCTACCAATTCTTACTTGGTGGTTTTGATTTGTTTTTCTATATAATAAAACAATGACATTGATAAGCATTAATATACCCAGAGCAAAACCAACTAACATAATAAAACCAGGTAAAGTAGAAAAAGCATATAAAAAATTCATCCCTGCATGAGCTAATGTGTAATTTCTATCCATTACACCATTAGCCATAGTGAAAGTTGGCAACATTGCGAATAAAAAAATCAACAAATGATTAACTTTAGTTTTAAATAACATTTTTGTTTTAAATTTATAGTGTGTATATATATAACAAAAAAAGTTCAATAAATAAATAAAAAAAGACAACTATAAAGTCGTCTTTTTTTATTTATTTATTTTATATTTTATTTACTAAAAATATCTGATTCGGTGCTAATTACGTCAGCTTTATTTCCATAAAAACCATCTTTAAGCCATTTAGCAGTAACACCAACGCTGGTGCCAATGATAGCGATAGCAATCGTATATAAATAAGCAGATCCTTCTGGTTTTTGCCCATTTTGTTTGGTTTGTTGACGTAATAGGAAAATTAGTTTAATTATTGCACCAATACCAAAAGCAAATCCTAAATATTGTAAAAAGTTAACGCCAGCTTTAAGAACATTTTTACCACCATCTAACCCATTAACCACATTTTGTCCAGTTTCGCCATTTGCAAAAACCATTTCTGGACTAAAAGCAAACAATGTTAAAACAGCAGCAATTAAGCCATAAATTACAAAAGTTTTATTAATTTTTTGTTTAATTTGAAACATATAAGAGTTTTCTTTCATGTATATATTCAAATATTATTAAAAAAAAAAACTAATACATATAATTTACAATTATTTTTTTATAAGTTATTGTTTTAAAAGAAAAAATAATTGTGAGTGTAACATATAATTACATAATAAAACTGCAATTTTTTAACAAATTGCAGTTTTATTATGTAATTGCCTTGTTTTTCTATTTAATTGCACGAACTAAATTTTGATCATGAATAAAATCTACAAATCCAGAGTTTGGTGCTACAGTATTACCAACTAATAAGGCTACTGCAACAACATTCCAACATAATGTTGCTCCAAATATAAATCCAATGGCTTTCCATATAGCACCGTTTTGTTTATTCCCAGCCTCATATATAGCATATATGCCTCTAAATAGGGCGATTGCACCTAGTAATCGAATAAATGTTATTACACCCAACAAACCTGCTTTAGAATAAGCTGATAAGCTTGTCATTTCGTTTTCACATACACTGAATGAAAAATTACATGCTTTTTCTAATCCAACACTAGCACCATTTAAACCAATAGAATTACTTAATAAATCTAAAGATGGCATAAATGAAAACAGTAATAATCCTGCCATAAATGCATATATCCCGTTTGAAACTTGTTCTTTACCGTCCGATGCTCTAATAAATTTTAATATCCCAATAATAACTAATATAATTCCTACTGGAACCGAGAAAAATTTTACTATTGCAATAAAAACTCTTCCAGTGCCATCTAAATTAGCAAAAATAGTCGCAATATTGGAACCAGAGCTTTTAACACTAGTTAATAAACTATCATACCATGCCGCATACACAATATCAGGAGTAAGTAAGTGTATAATTAGTATAAAACTAAAAAAAAGTAATAAGTATTTTTTATTTAATAAAAACATAGAAAATTAATTAATAGAAAGATATGAATTATTTTATAAAATAATTTTATTATTCCAATCACATGCATAATAAAAATCCAGTTTAAACAAATTTAAACTGGATTTGATAAAATTAATATTTAATTAACTTTAAAAGTTCCTCGTTCTGTTACAATGGTTTTACTATCAAAATCAATTGCTTTAATTTTTGAACCATTTGGTAACTTATCCCCAACTACATAAGATTTGCTATTATTCCCATTTTTAACCCAAATTTGCCCTTCTACTATTCCTGTTACATTATATTTAGATTCTTGAATAATGCTTTTTTTGGTTTTCTTTTTATGTTTCACATTTTTTTTGCTAAAATGTGAATTTTTTTTTTCTGTATTCTTACACACTTGTTTTTTAGATAATTCAAGTTGAACATTTTCCAATCTTTGTTTTAAAATTGCAATTTGTTCATTCGGTGTTTTACCAATTAATAATGAATCAATATTTCCTTTATTATCTAATGCATCAGCTTGTTCTAACATTTTTTTAGCTTCTGAACGCAACTTTTCTGAATTTAGATTAGTATTCAAATTAACATCATTCATTTCTTGTTGTGTATTAACAGTTTCTGTATTTGCAAGTACTGGAACATTTTGATTTTGTTCTTGTGGTAAAACTTGTTGAGGCTGTATCATTGTGTTATTTGGTTGTAAATTATCTGATGTTTTTATAGTAGAGTTCTCTAAACTATTATTTTTAAAATCTGTTTGATTTTGGTTTAAAGTATTGGCTGGCTCAGATTTTACAACAGTAGTTTCAACATTTTGAGTAACTGTATTCTGACTATCAGTAGGATTTGAAGCCGATTGTACTGTATTATCTAATGATGGAATTTGCTGTTCAGCATTAACTACAGTTGTTTCATTATTTTCTTCAGAAGCCGCTTGCTCTTGATTTTCCATATTAGTTGTTTTTTCAGTTTGTTCTGAAGAAACTTGAGTTTCTATGGGTTCTTTCTTGACATTGCTATCATCACTACTTACTGTGAATACAGCCGCCCCTGCTAAGACGCACAACCCCACAACCCCACCTAGAATTTTTGGTAAATTGCTTTTCTTTTTTTCTGTTGGCATAGTAGTAAAATCTGATTCGGAAGTTGGTGCATTGGATGTAGTTGAACTAAATCCAGTATCACCAGTTACTCCAGTTAATTCAGTCATTGTTTCAATTGTGTTAGTGTCATCATCAAAACGTTCTAAATCATCCATTTTATTCATTCATGATTCCTTATTAAAATTTAAAGTTGAATTTCATTAAACAAAAAATACTTTAAATAATTGGTTTTTTCAATAATATTTACTATAAATATATAAACTTTTTAAACAAAAAAGAACATATTATTAATAAATATGTTCTTTTATTTGATTTATTTATTCATTGATGTATTTTTTATCAATTTTAAAATCAGACATTACATAAATACCAATTTCCATATTAGATTGCACTTTAACGGTCGGATTTTGTGGAACTAATCCAGAAATAATATCAGTAGTAGCATTAATTGCCTCACCAGCGGCTTCTTTATTTAATTGTTTTGCATTTTTAGGTGTTGTTACGGTTACATTACCTGAATTATTACCATATATATCATTTCTATTATATGAAGTTGATGTTACATTATTAGTTTTTAAAGCATCAGAATAACCTTTAGCAAATGTACCAGCAAAAGCCATTGCAATTCTTAATGGAATATGTTGATTAACAGAAGTTGCTAAAGCTGTAGAAGCATTTTTATAATCCATTGCCACACCCTCAAATGGAATACTCATAGGGGCATTGGGGATATTTAAAGATGTAAATGTAATTTGCACAGAAGTATTATTTTGTTCAAACGCCCCTGTTAATATTGCACCAGCCAAAGGACCTGATTCAATTCTTGCTCTTACAATACTTGGGCGACGAGTATCTATGCTTGTTTGCAATGTGGCAGGAATTAAATCGCCAGTTTTATAAAGAGTAGTTAAATTCAGCCCATCTGCATTTTGCATATCTTGTTTTTTTTGAACACTCTGCTCTTGTTGCAATAATTTTTTTTCTTCAGCTTGTTTTGCCAACTGTTCACGTTTTACCACATTTGAAATAGGAGTAATTGTATATTCGCGTGGTTGATTTGTATCATTAAATAATGCAATTAAAGATTCATCTTTTTTATAATCATATTTTTCCACTGTTGGAACAGCAACTTCTTTATATATAACATGTTCTTGTATAATTGTTTGTGGTTGCATTGGTTGTTGATTACTATCAGTAACAACTTGTCCAGTTTGCGGTGTATTATTTGGATTAGTATTTAAAAATTCACCATCATTAACAGGTTTTTCCACTACTGTATTAGTCATTGTATCAATATGTGAGCTATTAGTTGCTATGGCTTCCGAAGCCGCAGTTGCATTACTTTCTTTAACTGCATTAATATAATTTTCATCACTTGATTGAATTGGCTTTCCAGTATCTGCTTTAGTTGAAACCGCATTAACATCTGTTTTTTCTACTGTTTCATCTTCTGATAATGCAACAGCCCCTGCACCCACTATTAGAAAAGCACCAATAATAGCTCCAACAATTAATTTTTTATTTTTAGGATCTTTTTGTCCAGTTGTTGTTTTATCCATATTTAAAATATTCCTTATAAATTATTTACTAACTTTAAAATCACCAATGACATCATTGTAACGATAAGTATATATAGGTGAGTATTGTGTTTTATAAACATGTGTTCCATCGGGGCTTCGAGATACACTTTCAAAAGCAGGAGCTAAAAGTTGATATTTAGTACGAATTACCACTTTACCATCATCTAATAGCCATGCAGTGGCTGCATTGGATGAGGTTTTTAAGCGTTTGCTTCCAGTTGGAGCAACACCATACAATGTGGAATTTAACTCACTACTCATTGCAGAAGTGGATAACGTTTCAGTTTGTATATTTGTATTAGGACTAGCTTTATCTAATTTTGCAACCATTAAACAATCCGCTTCTTTTTGAGCAGTCACAAAAGAGAACACAATTGGAACAGGATTGTCTTTTAATTTTACAGCGAAGTTTCCTTGAGCATAATTATTTTTGGTTTGAACATGAAAACTACTAACTTCTGGATTATCAGTGTCTCGTACAATATTAATATCACTACTATTGCTAATATAATCAATAGACCAGGGTTTTCCTAAAACATCAGTAACCAATACTGTTGCAATATTTCTACCATCCAATCTAATTACTGGCAAATTAGCACCTGGTTCATTAGTAATACTTACTGTGCTTTGTACACATTTAGCAGGTGAAATTGCTTGATTAATAGCTGCACCACGAGATTCATATTTTTGACGTATGTTTCTTATCTGTTGATTACTCGTATTCCAAAATTTTTCAGTTAATGTTGCACCAGAAGCACCATTAGGTTGCCCTTGTCTAATTTCAGTTGCTGGTAAGGGTTGATACTCAGTTGTTCTAATTACTTTTTGACCTTGTTCATTCACTGTTTCAACAGGTTGTTGCATTTGTTGAGAATCGGTGTTACCAACTTGTCCATTATAATTATTATACTGTTGAGGATTATATTCGTTATTATATGCGGCAGGCATACCAGTAGGAGGATTAACTGGGGCAGCATTAACTGTGGAATTAGGCTGTTCATTTTGAATAGTATTCACATTTTGATATGGGATGGAGCTATTTGCTTGAGCTAATCCAATTGTAGATGTTAGTAAAACATAAATAAGTGATCGTTTCATAAATTGTTATATAAAAACTATATATTTATAATAAAAATAAAAAAACTTATCTCAAAGTCAATAAAAAAATAGTTTTTATATAAAGATTTTTATTTCTTATAAAATAAAACGTTATAATTTAACAGTAAAAAGCTACTTGTTTTAAAACAAGTAGCTTTTTACTGTTAAATTTAGATTCTATTGTCATTATTATTAATGTAAAGAAATGAATCAATACCAATACCGCTTTCTTTAATTAACGTAGATTCTCTTTTGATTTTTAATCTAATAGTTACATTATCGTTTCTACTTCTTTCTCCAATAAATGAATTCACTCCATCTAATTCTACCAACCAATAAGCTTTTCCATCCTCATCAATCGCTTTTTTAACAATACGTGGTAAATTTGTATTTCTAAAAGAAGATATCCATTTATTTTCTTGCGCTATATCTAAAATAAAACTCTTTTTCATATTTTCAATAAAAAGTTTCCACCCATGACTTGTAAACTTTTCTTGATGTTTTAATAATTGCTCATTATAATTGATATAATCATACGATAACAAATCTTTAATTGATGTCATTGTAAAAGTTTGTATATCAGAATCCGATTTGTTATGTAATTTCAGTGGGCTTGGTGGAAAATACCGCATTTCACTATCTACTGGAACAAACACTGGTGGTACTGTTTGATTCTGAAAGAAAATTAATATCAGTAAATTAACTATTAACATAAATGATAATAATGTTCCAAAAATAAGCCCATATCTATTATAAATATAAAAATATCTATTTCTGGCTTTTATCTCTCTTAAGGCTTCTTTACCTCTTTTTTCTAAATTACTAGTTTTTGAGTTTTTTCTAGTCTCATTAGTTTTATCCATATTATTTTTACTCATATTTTTATAACTTTCTAAATTAATTTATAATTGTTTATGAAAAAATCAAAAAATTATCTCATATCTAAATTGTGTACATATAAACCATTAATCTCATTGTTATTCATTTCATAAACTAAAATCATATTGATAGTTACATTTTTATATACAGTGAAACCAGATGTTGTTGACATAATTGCTTCTACTTCCACTTGCCATTTATATTTACCATCCAATTCATCAATTTCACCATCAATATCTTTTATTAATGGATTTTTAGATACAGTTAGACTAACTATTTGTTTTTTATCTATTAATTGTTTTTTTAATCCAATATTATTAATGGACTCAATAAAGCCATTATATCCAGCTTTTGTAAACCAACGTTTATCTTCTGCTAATTGTTTATCAAAATTATTGAATGTAAAGTTATAAAAATTATTAACAAAATTAATACTCCATTGCTCAAGTGCTTTTTTAGTACCACGAGGTTTATCTAATACAATTAACCTATTATCCATATAAGTTTTATTTGCTAATGTATTTTTGTTTACTTGATATATGGCAGGTGGAATATATGTCTTATTTTTAAAGAAAAACAAACTAGAAACTAAAATTCCAATAAAAATTAATAATATTGACAAACCAAACCACTCTCTTGTCTTATTAAACTTATTATTTTTTGACAAATACTCATAAACATTATCTTTATATGGTTTATCCAAAATATCTAAAATTTTTGAAAACATTTTATCTACCTTTATATTCTTTAATCACAAAATCACCTTCTGGATGCTTTCTTGTATTTAATTCCCATGTTTTACCATCAGGAGAACTTGCAAAAAATCTTGTGTCAGGTCTGATTAAAAGAATAATGGGATTAATAGACATAATGATAAAATTTAAAACAACTAAAATTAAACAAAACTTATAAATTTTATCATTATGGTTGATATAATGCTCAATATTGGCATCACATTCTTCTTCTATAGTTCTATTAATTTTATATCTATTAGATGCTTGCACTGTTTTGTTTTCTTGTTCGTTTTTAACAAAATCTTCTGGTAATTTTGATTGGATTTTTTTTGCTAAATTGATTTTATCTTGTACATCTTGAATTACTTCTTTATTTTTTTTGAAAAACATAATAGATTTACCTTTAATAATTAATTCATTTTATCCAAATATTTTTGTTGTATACCAATAAGTAATAAAATATCTTTTTGAATACTGTTTGTAAATGATTGAATAATTAATTTGTCATTTTCATTTACAATGAAATCATTTTGTAAATTTTCTTGAACAACTTTTTTCTTTCTTCCACGTTTTTTAGGTAAAACTATCTCATCAATATTATTTTGCACAACAGCGTTGTTTTCTTTTAAAATATCGAATGAGTTTTCTATTTTTTTAATCAATCCAATTTTAACAAGGAAACTGATTAAATTTAAAATGACAGATTGTCTATATGGTAAATTTTCAAACAAATAATGATAAGTAAAATCATATCTGTTTTGAAGTACAGTAAACTCAAATAAAATATTCAAGGCATCACTATTTAAGTTAACTATCTGTGATAAGATAGATTTATTGTTTATTTCTAACATGAATCAAATTACTAGATATTTTTTTAAAATATAAAAAAAAAATATTAAATTGTAGTTTTAGTTAAATTAGATTTACTTATCATAATTTTTTTTATTTTTATGTAAAACACTATCGAATTATTTTTAGTTTTTATATATCATTAAATATTGCCTATTAATATAAACAAATATGTTTAAAAAAATCTTTAAAATTTTTGGTATTACATGTATGACGTTATGTTTTGTCATCCCAACGAATGTTTATGCGAATAACTATACATGTTGGGATTATGTTGGAAAAAAATTTAATCTTGACCCCTGGTTATTATTAAGCATTGCATTAACTGAAAGTTCTTTCCAAAATGGTATAAAAAGTAAAAACAGTAATGGTTCTTATGATTTGGGTTTAATGCAAATCAATACTATCCATAAAACTTTTTTTGAAAAACGTGGATTCTCTCAATATGATTTACAATACGATTCTTGTAAAAATGTTATTGCTGCTGGATTTTTATTAAGACAAAGTATTAATAAATATGGTTATAATATTGATGGTATTGGTGGATACCATTCTAATACACCTAAATTAAGACGTGCATATGGTAATAAGGTTATCAAAAATTATAATCATTTGGTTAATATTTATTTTGTAAACAAAGAGCCATTTTCTTTTGAACATCATAGAGAAATCAGTGGAAATAAAAAATACAAAAAAAACAACACTCCTTATATTACTCAACAAGTTAATAATCAACAACAATATGATTATCAAACTACACCAGCAGTATTATATGAACATAATGCAGTATCATATGAACATAATGTGAATAGTTTAGTTTTAACAAAAACAAAAAAATAAAAAATGTGTTAATTTATAAATTAAAAAGCAAGGTTGTTTAAATAACCTTGCTTTTTAATATTGATATTAAAAGAATTCTTGATTTCTTGAAATGCCATACTTAGGACCAAATCTTCTAATTTGTTCTTGTACAATTTCTTCATGAATACTTAATCTTCCAGCATGTGTCCTTGTTTTTTGACGGCTCAACACCTCATTTGCTGCTGAACCTGATGGAAATGCTTCTGCAAGAATTTTACGTCCATTAGTTGATCCAACTGCTTCAAACATTAATTTACGAATAATAACGTCATCAGTAGTAGTTGAGAAAGCCCATATTGGTACTGCGCCCATTTTATTATTTAGTAATTGTGTTACATTACCACGTTTTGTTTCAAATTTAGCCATAAAGACATTGCCTCCTTCACCGGGCCCTCTTAGACGGTTTCTTAAGACATCTATCTCTGCTTCATCATTAATACCAATTTTCGACACAATACTTTGAACAGTTTCATTTTTACTTGCAGATAATACAAATATAGTTTTTGCCAAGCCAATCATATGCTCATCAAAGTCATCAATTAATTGAGATGAAAGAACTACTTCTACCCCCCATTTACGCCCCTCACGCATATATACTAATATTTGAGTACGTACAGATTCTGATGATGATGTCCTATGGAACTCATCTAAGAATAAACGTTTTTTATCCGCACGTATATCTTTAATACGTTTTCTGTGAAACTCTTTATATGCAACCACATCTGTATAAGATGGAACCTCCCACCCTTTTTTAAATGGTAACTCATCCAAGTTTCCTTCATCTAAGAAGAAATCACCAGATAATAGTTTTAAACCATACATATACATAACAGCAGTTTGCCTATCTGCCTGAGCACCACCAGAACGAGCAACTTGGTCTAAGTTTAAAGATACAATTCTTGCTTCGCCCAAATCATAACTAGTGACACCTGCTAAAATTGGATAAGCTTTAATTGCAGACGTAATCATACGATTAAATGCATTATTAATATGTTCAGAACCAATTTTAAAATCTTTATATAAATCCTTAATTGAATCGCTTTTTTGCGCCACATTAGTTAAATCTTGTAATGTTGGTACAGCATATCGTTGAGCAATCATTGCTTCATACGTACATCCATGTTGCATTAAAATATCTACAACCTCAAACCATGTTGTAACTTTATGATTACTCATTTGATCAATGTCATTTTCATTATCTGCAAAAACTGTAACTCCTAATTTTTTCAAAGTGTCATCAATTAATAAATTAGTTAAACGTCTATATAATTTTGGAGACCGTTTAGGGAAAGATGGTGAATCTGAATAGTATTTATATGCTTCATCTATTAATTCACTAACATATTGCATAACCCCTGGTTCTGGTTTATTAGATGTAGCTTCAGTCATTAATAATGTAATAAAGTTAATTAAATACTCTCGATCAACAGAAAATGGAACACGACACCCAAGTTTCAAATCAAACGGATTCATACAATATTTATCTGAATTCTCAACTCGTGAATATAATGCATATTGTTTTTGATTTGGTGGTAACGCATCTTGTATCATTTGGATAAAACCTTCAGATGAAGGACCAATATCCAAAATAGAAATCATTGGTAAACGTTCAATACCTGCACTAAAACATAATGCAGTATTTGTTAAGTTTGCTAAAACCGATTTACCAGAACCAGGACTTGCGAATATCAAAGTAATCCAAGTTTCCTGAATAGGAGCCATTGGCTGATACGGTAACAATTTGCCATCTGGAGATTTGAATAATACAGCACCACTTTCCCATAATGCAGATGGACGAGAAAATGGCAACATACTAATAGCATCTTCTAGCGGGGCAATAGATACAGTTGAAATACCACTTGTTGTAAAACCCATTGATGATGAGGCAACACCAGCAATTGGATTACCAGTTACTTCTGAAACTTCAGAACCACCCCAAGACTCTACTATACGTGCTAATTGAGAAACTTGTTCTTGCGCTTTTGTTTTACTATCAGCCCAAGTACATAAAGCAATCTGAAATTTCACCACTGTTTGATTAGATAGAGACATTTGTTTCAAGAAATCAAATGATGCATTAATTAATTTATTACTATTAGATGTTACACCTAAAATTTGTGAGAATGTATGTTTAAGCGTTGAAACTGCTTTTTTATCACCAGTAATGGTGTACAATATTCGCCAGGGCATTTTATGCTGAATAGCTTTAGAAAAAAATGTATAAAATGGCTCAATCATCTTAGGCATCAAATTAATATAAATTGGTGCATAATAAAGATTGCCAATTTTTACAATATTTGCATCCTCAATAGTTGCATCTTTATTACATATTTGTTGTGATAGTTTTGTAGGTAAAACATCATACTCTTCAATGTCATAATTTTGTTTTCTTTGAGACGGTAACAAGGTGTCCCCTGGTAACGCAGGAGTCCAATCTTCACTAGTATATTCTTCATCAATTCCCATTCGTATCTCACGAATACCCTCTACTGCAGTCATTCTGGAAATTACCAAGCCAACATTACTTAATTCAGCACAAATATTACTGTAAATAGCCCTATGTCTATCATATATCATCTCATGAGCTACAAAAGGATTTCCCGAATTTGCAATAGGTAAATTTGCTTCTTTAAATTCTTCTACTTTTAATTTTGTGCTTTTTTTAATTTCTTGTTTACTTAATATAGATGTAGTTGTCCATACTAATAGAAAATTTTTTTCTTCAGCAGCAGCATCTTTTAATGTTTCTCTTTGAGAATCCAAAATATATTCCAAATCAAGATTTAAACGTTTAGCTGTTTCATAACTTGGTTTTAAGTATTTATCAATTAATAGTGTAGATTTAGTTGGATTATAATGAAAACAAGATTGAATAATATGCCCAGATGATTCTAAACTAGGGGAAAGAGCCTGTGATAAACGTGAAATAATATTATTATAATACGTTTGCTCAGAAATAATATCACGAATACCATCAATTTTAATTATACTTAATAAATAGCCTTGTTTGGAAACAATGGTGTACTTATCCATTGCTGTCTCTAAAATATTGTAATTAAAGAAATTCTTATTCATTCCATTTGATAGTGCAATAAGCATTTCATTAACAAGAGAAATTATACTAGAAAACATATTTTATATTTAACTTAAATTATTTTTATAAAAATATAAAAGAATTTTCATTATTCAAGATTGTGTTTCTTTTTTATATTTACTTAAAATCTCTTTTGTTAAATCAAAATTACTTGGCGATTCTATTAATTTAGTTTTTATTTTTTGATAAAATTTTAAAAAAAAAGAAAGGTTTGCTTTTCCGTTTTCTAATATTGAAACAATTCCTACTCTATCAAGTTCTATAGACATTAATATGTTAAAAACATCCTTATCCAGTTCTTCATACTGATTTTTTGTAAAAAGATAGATGTTTTTTATTAAATAAGAATTAATCATACATTGTGTATTATATTCATCATCAAAATATTTTGTTAAATGAGCACTTAAATTGTTAAATAACAAAACAAATAATAAAATCTCTATCATATCTTCATATTTAAAATTAAAAATAAATGGATTAACATCATGAATGATAGATAAGGTAATTTTATTTAAACTATCCATTAAAGACTTATTTTCTTTTATCTTGGTAACGTTATTTTTATATAAATTTATAACTTGATTACTGTTTTCAGATTCCTTGCTATCATTTAAACAATAATCATCACTATTAATATAATCAACAACTTTACTATATTCTAATGACAATATCCCATTTGATGGAAATGTATTATCTTTACTATCTATTTCTATTGATTCAATCATATAGTTAGCAAACATAATATATTTCACTTCTGTGAAACTTGGATGATTGAATATAGAAACATAATCTTCAAATGATAAAAAGCCATCATTTTTTTTTAAAGTATTATTTATATCTACTAAATTGACATTATTTTTCATATATAAAAACTCTTTAAAGTCAAAAAAATTTTCATATTTTAATTTAATAGATAATTTATATATTTTCCAGTTGTTGAGTAGAAAAAGTTTAAAATATGAAAAAAATATTAGTAATTGATGATAGTCCAACCATTTATGGTGTAATAGAACAAATTGTTGTTAATAATCCAGTTCTTAAAGAACAAGTACAAGTTTCATTTTCATCAAATGGATTTGATGGTCTTGTAACAATATCAGAAATACATCCAGATTTAATTTTTATTGATTCAGAAATGCCAGATTTAAATGGTTTCCAAACCATCACCTTAATTCGCAATAATGATGCTTGTATTGATACCCCTATTGTTTATTTAAGTGAGGATGATAGCCTTTTTACAAAGGTATATAGTCAGATGTATGGAGCTAACGTTTTTTTATCTAAAACCAATTTGAAAAAAGAACAAATTCAAAATATTATTCATAACCACTTATCTTTGGAATAAAATATGACAGATTTTGATAATGTAAATAATGAAATTTTGGATAATAATGAACAAACCAGTTTTAATAAGAATCCATTTTCTACAAAACTACAATATGGACTTGTATTAAGTTTATTATGTGTAAGTTTTCTTATATTAGTCTTTATGTTGTTAATAAATTATAATGTTATACATTGGGAATATTTGCACAACATATTACAACAAAAGTCTTTTTTCTTATTATTATTGATTATTGATTTAGGTTTGTTTATTTCAGCAATGGTTGGCTTATTTGTTGTGTATAAAAATGATAAGGAATTAGAAGCCACAATATTCTCAAATGAAACAGAAACGATGAGTATTAATATTTTCAATCTTATTCAACAACTAAATTTTTTTTCAGAAAAAAAGAATTACAATCAAATGTTGCAAGTGGATTCAAGTGTGCTAGGGGGCGTTGCAACAAGTTTTAATCAAATTTTAATGGATATTGTTAGTTTTATAAAACATATTAAAAGTGAAAGTAATGATATATTCTTAAAAAGCAAGAAATCTAACAATCTATTATCAGAATTAAATACTTCTATATTTAATACAATTAATCAAAATGAAACATTAGAATTAGGTTTTAATAAAATTAATTTAGTTTTAAATAAAGAACAAAAAACAATTTCAGATATGTTGAAAGAGATTGACAATATACGTAGTGTGTATACACCTAATCAACATATTATAAATAATCAAGTTTTAATTGAAGTACAAAAAAACATTCATTATCATGGTCAAGTTTTTTTGAAAACAAAAGAACTTGTTAAAAAAATAAATCAAATATTACAAAATGACAATATATCCAAATATAAAACAAACTTAACACAAATATATATGGTATTGGATAAAATGTGTGATCAAGCACTTTTGGTGCAGAAACAAAATGAAAATAATATTAAAATTTTAAAAGATGATTTAAGTATTAAAGAAAAAATTAATTATAATAACGAATTTGATAATAGCATGAACAATTTAGTAAAAGGTGTTTCGCTAATTAATAATATAATTGAAAATAAAGAACAATTTTTAAAACAAATATTGGCTAAAAATAATATGGTTAAAAAAGAATTGGATACATCCAGTCAAGCTATTAAACAATTGGAAAATATTCTTTTAAACTTGGAAGAACATGCTAATGCATTAACACATTATAGTAATGAAATAAATGTGGAGTAAAAATGAACAATATTAATAAAGATTTATACAAATCATTCATAAATCAACTACTAAAAAAACTGAACCCAAATAACATTGTTAAACAGAATAACCAATATGCATTAGATTATTATAATAATTATGGTTTGAAAAAATTTGTAGAAGCATATCAAGATAGTAACTATAAAGTTAATGTATGGGATTCTGTATCTAAAATATTATCTAATTATAATTTGTATCATTATGACAAACCTGAATTTATACCTCTAATATTATTAGATGATTACCAAATTTTAACTGGTAAAAATAAAAAGGATTCTATTAATGATTTGTATGTACCAAACATTTCGGATTATCAATACCAATTGGATCTTGATAATCAAACAAACATTTACATACAAACTAATCAAAAAATTATCCAATCAATTATTTCAAACAAACGAACTTATAAGGAAAATATCAATTTAATTAATATTTTTTTATTATTTATAACCAATATTATTAATCTCTTATCTATTGCTAATGAAAGTGAAAAAATTAGTTTGGTTATCAATAAGTTTAATGAATTATTACAAGATATAAGTAATTTGGAATTGTTAGATGATGATTCTATTTACTTTCACACAATAAAGAACAAACTGATTGAATTAATTCAAGATGGTTTAAATAACAATGATAGTTTCTTTTCAGAATATACTATTCAATACTTATTATTATCATCATCATTATTAGAAGAATTTAAAAACATTGATTTTTATTTGTTATATAATGAATTTGTTGATGAAAATAAATTACAACTATTAAATGGTGAATTTGATACAGATAGTTTAATATTATCAAATATCAAAAATGACAATTATTATTATAACAAAGATAAGGTGTTATTTTTAATAAAAAATAAACACACTGATTTTTTATTAAAAATGGCTGATTTATTATTTGATAAGAATAGTGTGCTAGATGACACCATTAATAGCGCAGTTTATGTGAAGTTGTTATCAGATTATTTAAAAGAATTAGAGTTTGTAAATAATTATTTTAACAATACTAACCTTGTTAAGTTGATTGCTTATATTAGAAATGAAACCATTAATACAGAATTAACAGAAGTTTTCAAATTAATTTTGTTATTAAATATTATTCCAGCAGTTATTAATCACGAGGTATTATTAATGAAAGTATTTGAAAAAAATACAAATATGGAAATATTTGATTATAATCAAAATAATAGTCAAGTATTAGAAGAAGAATATGATGAAGAAATGGATTATTTAGATATGAAAGATATTTATAATATGGATGAAATGACTATGTTCCATGATACTGTTTCTGAAGAGTATCATGGTTTACATGTGAATAATTTTATTACACATAACAAAGAATTACTTGGAAATAACAATATTCAATACTTATTAAATTCTGCAACAGGTAAATTTAATAAAGATGAATATACACAACTAAAAGATGTATATAATAAATTACGTGGGAATTGTTTAGTTATTGGTTTAAAAAATTTATCTGAACCTTTTTATCTAGTAGAAAAACTATTTGATTTTAAAATTGCGACCAAAGAAAAATTAAATACAGAAGAACAAAAGATTATCAACTTGATTAATATTAATTTTAATCAGATGATGGATGAGTTTTTAGCAAAATCCAAATACACCATTCAGACTCCAGTATTAAAAGTAAAATCATTAATGGATGAAGCAACTAAATATGAAAACAAACTATCTACTTTTTTTCTTAATGAAAATGATTTATCTATGAATATAAATGCAGATAATATTGATAATGTCCTAGATTATATTACTAACACTTTAAATGTGGATGATTTCGAAAATAGTGATTCAATGATAGAGATTGATAATGATGAAACTACAAATAATAATGAATTGTTAGAACATGCCTTATCAAAATTAAGTCCAGAAAATGATTTGCTTAAAGAAGAAGTAACGACAAGTACAGAATTTGAAGATGTTGGACGTATCAATGAAGAATTGGATATGGGCGATTTAATGACTATTCAAACAGAAATATATCAAGAACGATTTAATAATAAACAAAATGACAATTCTTTAACTACAACAGATCAGGAGGTTGGGGATCTAAATAAAATTGATGATTTAATTGAATCTGCCCCTTTGGATGATTTTATTTCTGATGTTCCTCCTTTACCTGAACATTTTACTGATGATATTGATGATAGTAATAAAGATGTATTATTTAATGAGAATAGTATTATTAAACAAGATGACGAGTTTTTATCAGATCAAAATGAATCAGAAATTGAAAATGATGTTTTAGATGATAATAATAAACACTTATTAACTGATAATAAATTTGAACAAACAAATATAACTAATAATGAAGTTCAACACACAGAATATTCAACATCCATTAAGGAATCTGAAAATGAACAACAACTTGCTAATGAGGTTCACAATACTAATCCAACTCAAATTGAACAACAAGTAGTATATATTGAAAAGCCAGCACAGTTTATTCAAACCAGTGGAACGATTGTTTTTGATAGCGAAAGAAATGGTTTTATTATTAATAACTCATGTTTCTTATCTGCTAATGAATGGGGTAGTATTGTTAACAACACAAAGAACAATATTGAGACTTTATGGAATTACACACAGGATTTAAGAAGTACATTTTTAAATGACGGAGAAGCTTTTCTTGATCAAGATATGGTTATTCCTTATGTAAATAATCTTATTGCTGATATGGAAGAATATAATTTATTTAAAACAGCCTCAATGTTGATTAGATTTAAATTCTACTTATTTTACTTAATTAGTTATCAAGTGTCTTTTGATGAAGATGCTTATGAAATAATGGTTAAAGTATTAAATGCTGTTAACTCATTAATTATCCAAAACAAACAACAATCCAATCATGAAAACTTTGAACATATTGAAGCATTGCTGGAAATTCATATTAGCTCATTGAATATAAATATAAATCATAACATGATACAATCAAAAATCAATGAAGCTACAGATTTTATTATAAAGAATATAAAACAAACTATTAATCCAATAATTGACAACAATAATAAAATTTATGAAAGCTTTACACATTTTGAGAAAGGTTTTTCACGATTTACTATGCAAAATGGCACTATATTAAATCAAAATAATTCATTAATTGAAAGTCTTAATCAGAGCTTTAATGATTTATCCAGTATAGTACATGATTTTCATAATGATGATGTAAGAAGAATGAAAATTCTAAATAGCAATATTAAATCTGTACATACAAAAGTTAATGATGCTATTATCCAAGATTCAATGAATAATCAAAAAGGTAAAGGTATTGTTTCAAGAATTTTTAAAGGAAAACCATTAGAATCATCAGAATATGATGAAGATTAAATAAGCAACAAGGAACATGTATATATGTTCCTTGTTGCTTATTTAAAATAATTATAATTTAAATACCATAATAAACTGAACGTCCATTTTTATTATCAGATTCTCCAGAATTCAAACGTGCACGTGCATCTTTTTCTTCATTGTAAATATATTGTTCATAACGTTGTTTTATAGGCATACTTGCTTTTTGCATACTGTTGTATTCTTTCTCATCCGAGATACGAACACTTATCCTATCATCAATTTTACCAAATTCGTCTTCGTATTGTTGATGAATACTTTCATATAATGATGTAAAGTCTGATTCAATAGGGAAAAACTTGGGTTTAGGTAACTCATGTTGTTCTGATGGTCTTAAATGATTATTGATTAATATAAAAAATTTGTTTACATCATCATTTAATCCAACACTCACTTCTTTAAAATTGTTTTTCTTAATGACCTCAAATAAGATTTCTTGTAACATTTTATTATCTTTGATAGTAAAAAAAGGAGCATTATTATGCAATGGCAATAATGTTTTAACTAGAGATTTATTGATATAATCCTCAACTGAATAATCAACCATGTTTAATAATGAACTAAAATGTTTTGCATTTTTTAAAGTTGGTATAAAATTCCAAAATGAAGCTTTCATTGGGTCTTCAAACAAACCAACAGGATACTCATCAGTTGGAAATATTTGTTTAAATGTCTTTTGAGTATATAAGGTTAATAAAGTTGGTAGAAAACCATAACCAGCTCCCATTTCTATTGGGGATAAAGTGTGAACTTTACTATTATCATTTTCTTTTTCCTTGTATTGATACTTTATATCTATATTAAATAGTTGATTCAAATCCTGTGTATATTGTGAAAATGCATTAATAGCTACCTCTTCTATTAATTGAACGCCATAATTTGGATTTTGTTTTTGTTGTGCACTATATTTATGTGGAATGAAAAAATCATCAGACATATAAAAAGACTATCTTTATTATTAATAATAAAGATAGTCTTTTTAAGTACATTAATCAATAATTAGAATTTATAATTCAAACTCATGTTTACACTATTATTTTTCCAATGATTACTTTGTTTATGATTAATAGTTGTACTGATACTCATATTATCAATTGGTTGAACTGTTAAACCTAACCCTGCATTATAACGGGTTTTACCGATATAATTGGAATTATTCACAAATCCAGTACCAGCATAATCAGCAACATAAGATGTTTTGTTATGCAAATCATGTTCAACATCAATATTACCCAATAAACTAATTTTATCAGTAATCAAATATTGCATTTGATTAGAAATTGTTCCAATTACACGTTTGTTTTTGAAGTCATTTAAACTGGTGTATTGTGAAGCTTTCAAATGGTCAGAATTACTTTGTACATATTGGAACAGCACATTAGGAGTGAAGCTAAATTTATCAGTGATACTGAATGTTTTATTAGCACCTAAACCAACTGTATATTGTTTTAGTTTATCAGTGTTATATTGTTGTTTGGCTTTCAACCAGTTATATCCAAGTAAACCATACAATTTATAGCCATTTAGATCATAACCGTATCCCAAGTCAACACCATAACCATCCAAATCAACACTTTTACCAGTTTGATTAAATGTTTCATTCCAATTATTATGAATAGTGTTCATTCCAAAAATAAAATTGTGATTATTAATATTGTTGTTAACACCCACTCCATAACCATTATCATGGCTTTTACCACTTAAACCATTCAATGATAACTTGGATTCATTGTGGTTGTAATCAACCCAAACATTATCTGAACCCAAATGTTTAATAAAACGTTCGTTTTGAGCTACTTCGTTTAAACTTTGATTTTCAATAGCATGTTTATGTGTCTCTGTACCTAAGTCAAAGAGTGTTTTAGTTAAATTATTTGAATACACTACTTCACTGGCTAATTTAGCAGACATGCTATCATCAGATAATTGCCCATTTTTATGTTTTTTATCATACTCTTGCAGTAATTTATTTACATTGGATACAGTAACATCTTTACCAACATAGTCTGATTGTGTAACGGCTACTAAACCAACATCTTTACGAGTAGTAGATACAGTTACATTTTTATCATCAATATTAATGTTTTGTTCAATCAAATCAGAAACAGCATTTTTGTTCACATTATTAAAAGAACCATTAATTTTATTAGCAGAAAGTAATGTTTCTTTTTCACCATCTGCTGTTACATATCCACTTGCAACACCAGTGAGTTTCAATGTGCCATCCAAGTTTGCAACACCAGTAACATTAATTTTTGAACCAATAGCTTTCTCAATAATTGAATTTTTACCAGAGTTCAAATCGCCATTAATTTGATAATCTGTAATAGTATTGGAAACTAAAGTGCCATTATTTAATACACTACCAGATGATACTGTTAAAGAATCACCAACAGCTAATTTACCATTTTCTTTTACTTCAATACTGGAAACATTTTGTCCATTTAAGACAAGTTTTCCATTATTAACAATATTACCACCTGTATAAGTGTTATTACCGTTTAAGACAAGTGTATCTTTTCCGTCTTTAACTAAACCACCATTACCAGTAATATTGTTGTCAAAATAATAAGTGTCTTTTTTACCATCTACATTTAAGTGAACAGTTTTATCAAAACGACCATAACCATTTAAAGCTTTATCTGGATTTACAATACCTTGACCAAAAATAGGATCAACACCTGTATCACCAGCATCAGTTGCAGTAGTAATTAAAACATCCTTTAATTCTTTACCTGTCATAAAGTCATAACGTGATTTGATTCGTGAAGCAACACCACTGACATAAGCAGTTGCACTGGATGTTCCACCATTTAAAAACTCCTGTCCATCTTTATTGGTATTTTTGTGATATGAATTGGCAGTAATACAATATTCAGCAGCTTCACCACACTTGTTATATAATGAAACGCCATCAGGACGAACACCACCAACAGCTAAAAATCCTGAAACCAATTCATTTTCTAATTTAGGCATTTTAGCAGTGCTATTAGGTTCATTATTTCCTTGATTACCAGTAGCAACCAAATATAAAGCTCCATGTTCAATCATATCTTTTACAGCAGGAATAGCCACATTTTTCAAAGAATCCAAATCTCTTTGACTACCATTATTATTCGTATAACTGTTATTTATAATATCTGCTTTATGGTTTTTCTCGTAATCAGCAGATGAACTAATAATTTTTTGGATAGTTGATGCATTAAAACCAACTACTTCCACATTTACTTTAGGGGCAGTTTGTGTAATAGTTTCTGCCATATTTGAACCATGTAATGTTTTATCAGTAGTTTCTTCAGTAATAGAGTTAGAAACAGTATTACGTTCTACACGCAACATTGTTTTACTAATATTCTTATCCTGTAAGGTTTTTTTAGTTACATCTACACCAGTATCAACAAGCATAACTGTTGCACCTGCACCAGACATAGCATTGATTTTATCTTGTTTGGCATACTCTACGTAATCTGATGTCTGTTTAATGATTTTTTGTGGTCGTTCTTTGGCAACTTCAGGTTTTTTTACATCTATCGGTGTTTCTTTTTTTTCATTTTGCGTATTGTTTTGAACCTGATTTTCTTGATTATTTTGTTGTGCTTGTTGTGTGGTATTTGTGCTACCAGTATTGGGTGTATTTTGTCCGCCGCCACCACTACCACAAGCAGTTAATACAATAGAAGAAATTGCAATTGAGAGTAAGGTTTTCTTTGTCATTTTATTCCTATCTGTTTATAATGTTAATGCAAAATTGCTTAAATATTTGTTTTGATATTGCGTATTATATATGAATATAATATGTTGGATGTTATTATTTGTAAATTAACAAAATATAACACTTTAGATGTTTACATTTGATTTTTCCTGTTTTTCTTATAAAAATCAACAATTTAATTTGTTAAAAATTTTTATCATAAGAAAATAAAAAAAATACATGTATTCATATAGCATTGAAAAATTAATGCGATTAACAGTTATAAAGGCAATTATATATAATATTTTTAATAGGTTATACATGAAAACTAATGGTATGAATTTAGAAAAACAAACAACTAATTTTCTTTCTGACTTAGGTGATACATTTAAAAATATCAATAACGATTTTAAACAATCTTTAGAGAGTTTATCAAGTCAATATAAAGGTGTGCAATTTAGTGATAAACTTAATGAGAGTTTAACAAACTTTAAAGAATCATTGATTGGAAAAATAGAAGATAATGTTCAACTTAAAAAAGAAGATGTCAAATTGGATAATTTCAATATATCTGCATCTTCTACTCCTAAAGTAGATATTACAAAAGTGTTTACTAGTAATTTCTCACAGAAAGATGAACAATCAGAAAATAGTTATCATATCCAAAACAAGTTAAAATAAAATAATTACAAGAAAAGGTTTGAAAAATTTTACTATTTCAAACCTTTTTAATATTTTATTTTTCATATTAAATAAGCATCTAATAATTATGACACAAGATGTTGTTGAAAATTCTGTATTAAATCAACAAAATAATACACAAGAATTTATTGAGAATAAAGAAGTAGCAATTAATAATCCAAGTATTAACATAATTGAACAACAAAGAATACTGGAAGAGCAAAGAATAGCAGAAGATCAATATTGGGATCAAAAAGTAAGTGAATTTATTGAAGCACACAAAGATGAAACACCCGATGAATGGGGAAGGTCTTTTTCTTATTTTGTAGCCCCAGTTATATTTTTTATTTGTTCATTAGTTTTTATTATTATTCAAAAACCAACAGTATATATGTTGTTAGTAATTTTAATGATGAATGTGTGTTTCACATTATATAATGTATTATTTTGGTACAATCAACGTATTTATATTTATAGTGACAGATTAGAGTACCATTTTGGTTTATGGAATAGTACAATTAAGTCTTTTCACTTTGGAACAGATGATATAGTCCAAGCTCAATCTGGTGCAAAAAAGACGTTATTACAGAAATATATGGATTTTTCCAATTTTTACATTATCAATAAAAAAAACATATCTTTTAAAATGGAACGTATTGCAAATCCAGATGGTTTATTAGATTTTTTAACTAATAAGGTGGCAGATTTTAATCGTTTTTTTGATGCCAATTATAAAATACCACCAAAAGAAAATATTACTAAAAAAGGTGTTTTTGTTGAAGATGAAGATGGGAATTGGGTATTGAAATCAAAAAAACAAAATGACACTTAAAATTTTGATTATATATAATAAAACAGGCACTATATTGATATGGCTTGTTTTATTTTGTAAATAATAAACAGCCACTTCTATTTTTATTTTATAATGTCATTCAAACTTAATGAAAAAGATTTTCAAAAAATGATGAAAAACACACATTTAAAAGTAAACTCAAGTTTTGGTGATAAAAGTTTAAATATTAATATCCCAAAACAACAAAAACAAACAAAAAAAAGTTTGCCTATAAACACAGATAATAATGATAAACAAAAAAAAACATCCAATACTACTGTTGATTTTAATAAGGTCTGTGATTCTATTTTAAATGCTACAGTGGAATACTTATATGATGAAAAATCATTTTTACTGATTTTTCATGGCGCAAGAACATTAAGTACTAATCAAATACACACTTTTCTTCAAAAAAAATCTAAAAACTCTGTTCCTTTTTATATAGTGAAATATAAATCTGTATGGGAAAAAAAAATGGAACAGACCATGCAACACATTATTTTAGATCATATCCAGAGAAATAACAACTTACCAAAATTTCATTTATCTTCATTATCGAATAATCAGAAAGTCAAAGTCTTTCTTTATAGACAATCTGCAAAATTGTTGGATGAAGATAATATGTATGGAGCATTTAAATTTATTATTGACTGTTTACGTAAAAGATATGAAGTTCATGAAATTAATATATCATATAATCTTTTAGAAGATGACAATAAAAAATTTATATCCAAGATAGAAGCATTTCAAGTAAAAAGTCAAGAAAATATAATAGCAATAAAATTATGTTTAGATGATAATTATCATGAATTAAAAAATTTGGATGAATTTAAACTATTAATTTGATTTTAGATTTAAAATTCTATAATCTATTTTATTGATGCGAACGTAAAATAAATTATCATGAATAAAAATTGGGAACAAAAACAATATGAAATTATGAATTGGTATCATAAAAACACCACTAAAATATTCCGTTATGTATTAGGCGTTTTAATTTTATTTTTATTTATTTTTTTAGTTTATATTATTATTCCAACAGATACTAAAAATGGAGTTTCTAATTCATATATGTTAGAAAATGGTAAAGAAAAAGCATTACAAGAAAAAACAATTAATAATTTCACCATTACAGCCATATCACAGAAATATACTAAAGAACAATCTATCCATTATACAGCAAATGTTTTAAAATTTATTGATCAGCATCCAAGTCAAGAGTTATATAAAAAAATCTTCGTGTTTTTATTAGAAGAGTGTAAAAAACCTAAAAATGAAAACACTACTATATTATTTAATAGTTTAAAAAAGAAAGTTACATCTGATAATTTTATAGAAAAATTAAATGGAGATAATACAGTGTTAAAAACAAATTTAGACATTTGTAAAGAAACAAATGTTGATTTTGATGATATTACTTATATAGAAAAATTACAAAAAAAACATGAATACATAAGCAATCAAATTGCATTAATTAAGGAAAAAAGAGCTTTTGATAAACAAGCATATGGGGATGTTTATAATGAAGATACTGGCACTTTTAATTTTCAAGAAAAAAATTCTTCTTTAGAAGAAGAAATTAATAATGAAAATAAAAAAATGCAAAGTCTAATCAAAGAATTACATAATATTGAAGATAAAATTAAAAAGATTAAACCTGATATTGAAGTTTTACAAAACAAAACAGTGGTTGATGATAAGAATAACAAAAACTCTGTTAAACAAAATGAACTGCAAGAAACAAATCAAGTTTCACAAGTAAATCAGACAACTAATTGATTCATATATCAGAATAAAAAAGCAATAGTTTTTATGTTATTTTATGTAAAATTTGGCAAAGTTTTGAAAATGTAAAACTTTGCCAAATTTTATTTTATCTACTAAAAACAATAACTTGACAAACAATTAATACTTGACTTTTATAAAATGATTTTTACTATGTTTTAAAATCTTGGTTTTAAAAGTATTTTTCGAATATAATGTGTTAAATAAATTTTAACATTCATTTTTTAATAGTTGGAAAATACAATGAGTTTAAAAGTATTAGGTTATTTTAACAATACAAGTAATCAATTATCCAAATATGAATTTGTAAAACTGGCATATTTGGAATTAATATCCAATTGTAATCGTTATGAACAGTTTTTATATAGTGGTTATATTGGTAGTCAATTGAATATTGTTGAAAAACTAACAAAAATACATGTTATCAAATCATTTGAATATAAATATAATAATTCAGAATTATTTAGAGAAACCTTTTCTTTATTTAATAAAGAAAGTGGTTATCATAATGATGATACTTTTAATGTGTTGAAAAAACATATTAATATCAAAACTTTTAAAAATCCTGAAAATGCCAGATTTTTTTGTTTTCTTTTATTTGATTTTGATATAAAACAATTAAATTTAAAGAATATATCGAACAATTCAAGTGTGGCAAAATTTTTTGATGTAATGAAAACCATCCAATTAAATCCAAGTGAATCGTTATTGAAATACCGTTTTCAAGATGTAAAGAATGACCGTTTCCTTGTGGATTTGGAAAATAGATTTCAAAAGATTTATATACATTTTAAAAAAATGTTTTCCGCTTACATTGTAAATACTTATGTTTTATTTAGTGCTCTAAAATCAAAATCAAAAAAAAATTTAATTAGTAGCACTTATACTGACATTATTCAAGAATCTATTAACAATGTATCCAATTTTAACTGGTTAAGTAGTAGTCAAAAGGATTTTTATTTGGCTAATTTAGATTTATATAATATTCCAAGCATATTGGATATATGTAAAAATAAAAAATGCACCTTATTAAGAGATTTTACCACAATGTTATTTAAAAAAAATAATTTTTATAAATTTAAGTTTCTTGGTTTTAAAAAACATCTTAATGAGCATGATTTATTAAACAAATACGATTTAAAAATAAATTTTTCGACATTATTTTACAATCATTTTGCAGAAATTATAAAATAATAAGCAAGAACAAAAATTGACAAACTTATATAGTTTGTCAATTTTATTTAATAATGATTATTGTATTGCATCATATTTGCCAGCTTCATATTGGAAGTCTTTCCCATTATAATGTATGCCATCTAATGAACTATCACTTCGTCCAGTTTCATCATCACCTCTAACAGCATGTTTCCAGTTGTTAATCATTGTTCCTGCTTGTTTGTAGGAATCAGTGCCTTTTTCGTGTGCATATAATCTAATACCATCCATTTTATCTAAATTTACACTGCCATCTTCATTAATAGTTTCTGTTCCTTTATCATTAGCAAAACCATTCATGGCAGTAGCAATATCGCCGCCAACCTGTTTTGCAACGGTGTCATAATCATAACCTGTTCTGTTTGCAACCCCTGCAATTTTACGATATGTATCACGCATTAAGGTATTACCTGCATTTGGATTACCTGTTCTATTATTAGCAATAGATTGCATATGCTCCATTGTATTGGCTACATCATCACCTAAAATAGCACGATTAAGATGAGCATTTACCCTATTTGCAAATTCCATATTACTAATAGGAGCTGCACTACCCCCTTGAGCTTCAGAACGTTGATTATAATCTTCTTTAACTTCTTGTAATGCTTTACCCATAGCGGCTTCTAAATGTTGTTCTGGTACTGGATACATAGCTTTTCTTGCTTTAGCAATATCATAAGTATTTCCCTGTAACACACCACTATTAATAGCATCTGTCCAAGATTCTGCAGACGACACTGGCATATTATTATGAATATCACCACTAACATATCCATTTTCTTCAGGACTTGACTCGCCCCCCGAACTACTAAAACCTCCACTATTTGTACCACCTGTAATGGCATTACTATATCCAGCTAATTTGCTTTCTTCACGTGCATCTTTATCACCCAAGTTACCTAATTTTTGTTGTAGTGCGGATTGACGTTCGGCTAATCCTTGTTTCATTCTGTCAAAAGGGTTTGTAGCACGTTGATTAATAATTCCAAATGCTTGAATAGAACCGTCAGATAATTTTTGAGCATAGCCTCCAAGTTGTGGTCCACCTCCACCAAACCATGATAATAATTCATCTGGCACTTTATGCATAATACTTAACATTTCTTTCAGGGCAATATAAACAACAGCACAATACATAACTGGTATCACAAATACACCAAATAAGGCAGTAATAAAACTATTTGTACCTACTTGAGACATTGAGTAAATGAATAAGAAAAAATTATTGATAAAATAACCTAATATATTCATGGCAATAATACTAAAGATAAATCCAATTACCATTAATACAGGTCTTAATATCAGTGATAACACCAACATATATCCATTTTTTTGTGCACCTATAAAATCATCACCTTGATGTGGAGCTAAGTGCATGACAATCCATAGTGGCGAAGCTACCATTGCTTGCATAACCATAATAATCCAACCAAAACACATACCTAACCATATTAATGCTGGCATCATGGGTATGACATAGCTCATCGTAATTCCACCTGCATATAAAGCTGCAATCATAGTGTATCCAAACATGGATATTAAAAAGACAACAGCATTATCAGTCATATCACCAAAACCACTCATCATGACCATTAAAATTGCTGAACCAGTTGCGAACATGAGATTACCAAGACGTTTCAACTGCATTAATGGATGCTCTTGATCAGATATTGCATAATTAACAACATATTGTGTGAGACCATCTGTTAAAACACTAAGGTTTAGTCCACTAGACATAAATCTATCTGTTACACCTGTTTCACCACTGGTACTTTTATTGACTGTAGGAATACGTATAGGATCACCTTTATAAGTTTTCGTATTATCAAAATAATAATTCAATTTTGATAAATACTTACTATTAAATTCAGTGTTTTTTAATCTATCAGGGGTACTATGTGTTGCTGATGAAACTGGTGTTTGTAATGCTATTTGATTAATAGCGTCTGTCATACCACCCATTTGCGAGTAAAATGACCCAGCTAACATCCAACCATAAGTGTTGGCATTTTTTACAATAGTGTCATAAACCACTCCATCTTTATATGAACGAGCAGCTTTTGAACGCACATAGGTTTGATATTTTTGTGCAAGTGCATCAATACCTTGAAAAATTTGTTCATCTGTTAATACTGCTTGTTGATTATTCATTTGTACTGGATTAACTTGTTGATTTACTGCTTTGGTTGTATACCCAGTTGTTTCACCAGTATTTGGATCAAAAGTTTCTACCTGTATGGTTTTTTGATTTGCAACATTATTTTGAGCAACAATTTTTCTATCTACGTTTTCCACAATTGAAGTTGCTAATTTATTGGCTTCATGAATTAAATAGTCTGTTGCAGCAGCATGTTCAAGAGACATTTCTTCAACCCATCTTTTCCATTCTTTTCTTTCATTATGAATATCTACTGCTATTCTAAATGTAGAGTATACAGCAGCACCTGCTCCTATAACACGAGTTGAAGTAGAAGCTTTATTATTTGTAGCAATATATCCACCCATTAAAGCATTACCTGTTTCTATAGCTTTGGATGACTTGTCTACACCATCAAAAAAGTCTGTTTTATCCGAATTAAAGTTTTGGATGGTGACTGAACCACAAGAATTATCAGAAATACCATTTCTACCTTTTACTTCACCTGCTTGTAGAACAATTTTATCATTTGGATTTTTCTTGGCAAATTCAATTAACTCGTTTCCATTAGCATTTAGGATTTTTTTATTATCTCCATATCCAATTGACCAAGCCATCTGAATATTATCCCCATCAATAGCAGCTTGTTTATTAACAGCGGCCATACAAACTGAAGCCATTAAGATATTTTTCGCTAACATACGAGCTTCGGGTTGAACTGGTTCTACTGCTAAAGCACTTGCTAGGTTTCTATCATCTGTAAAACTACTCCACAAATAATCAGAAAAAGCAATACCTTGTAAAACAAGCCACATAATAACTACTTGAACTAATGCATAGCCATTAGCTATTGGTAAAATAAAGGCGACCCCAAAAAACACCCTTAATGGCATCATGGTTGCATTATATTTACCTAACACTTTACCTGTATTAGCGGTACTAGTTAAAGTTAGAAATAAATTATATCCTGCTAAAATACCACCAATTAGTAACACAGTTAAATTAAAAACACCAAAAATATGTTGTAAACTGTCTTCTCCACTACCAAAAATTGGTAATCCACCAAATAATGTTTTTAAAATATTAACACTTACATCATAATCATATTTGTCAGTTGCAATAATATCATTTACTGAACTTGATGATGAGATTATTTTATTGGTTACATTTTGTGCGTCCCCACCTGCAAAAGTTATAGTGGAAATGAAAAATAAACTTACCATTAAGATAAATGATAATATTATTTTTTGTAGATTTGCATGTTTATTTTTCAAAAAATTCATATTGTCAGTTTAATTACACTTTCATATATAATACTAAAAACCAATCTTTTCTTTTATTTTATGTTTATAAAAATTTTATACGATATAAAAAAGATGCAATATTTGTAAAAATAGCCTTATTTTTTAATAAAAAATAGCAATTCATTTTAATTTAAAGTATAATGACTTATACAAAAATACTTTAACACCAATATGTTGAAATCAATTTTATCAAAATTTCTAAATAAAAAAGATAATCCAATCAATTCTAAAAATAATCAAAAGAGATTAAAACAATATAATGACTTGATCAACATAACAAATCATTATGAACAAGAATTAATAGGTTTAGATGATACTCAATTAAGGGAAAAAATAGACTCTTATAAGAAAAGTTTAACCAATCCAGTTTTATTTTTAAATTTAAACACAATTACTAATAAAAAAGAACTAAAACAAAAATTAGATGACTTGGCTTACTGTTTAGCATTAATACGAGAAAGTTCAAAACGACTATTAGGTTTGCGACCTTATGATGTGCAATTAATGGGTTCCACTGTTTTAATTAATAATGCTATTGTAGAAATGAAAACTGGTGAGGGTAAAACTTTAGTTGCAGGTATATCAGCTATATATCAAGCCATTCATAACAAACAAGTTATAGTTTTAACAGTTAATGACTATTTATCCAAAAGAGATATGGAGTTACTTCAGCCATTATATTCATATTGGGGATTAACAGTCTCTCATAACCCTGTTACTGTAAGCAAATTTAATTTTGACTTAAAGAAAGAGATTTATCAAAGCAATATTATATACTCAACAAGCAGTGAATTTTGTTTTGACTATTTAAGAATAAACTATGTTAAAAATGAAAATGAAATTTTTGATACAATAAACTATTTTGATGAAAAAGAAAGAAACAATCGTTTTGTTATTATTGACGAAGCAGATTCTATTTTAATTGACCAAGCAAACAGTCCATTAATCTTATCTGAAAAAAATGATGCTCCTATTAAAGATATTGAATTAGCTAAAAAAATTGCAGATGAAATACTCATCCCTAGTAAATATGATAAGATTGATAATGTTTTTGATAAAAAATATTTATTATCAGAAATTATGGAAATTGAAAGGTTAAGTTATCAGACAGAAGAAGAGATATTAAATAATAGAAAAGAACCAGATGGGGATTTCTATTATGATAAAGGAACACGTGCAATCAATATGTTTGAATCTGGTTATAAAAAAATTGAGGATTTCTTATTTGAAAACAATTTAATTTTAAAAACAAATGATTTATATTTAGATAATAACCATTTTATGCAATTCATAACTGCAGCATTGCAGGCAAAATATGGATATGTACGAGATGTGGATTATTTAATTAAAGATGATAAAATTGTTATTATTGATGCAAATACAGGTAGATTAAATATTGGTAATAGATGGTCAAGAGGTTTACATCATGCTATTGAGTGCAAAGAAAATGTTCCTATACAAGCACAATCAAAACATATTGCCTCTATAACATATCAAAATTTTTTCAACCTTTTTACATCCAAATCTGGTATGACAGGTACAGCATATACAGAACATGTTGAGTTAAAAGAAATCTATAATTTAGATGTTGTAATTATACCTACTAATAAACCAGTTGTTCGTATTGATCATGATGATTTAATTTTTATTAGTAATAAAGTTAAATACAATTATTTAAAAGATATGATTGTAGAAAAACATCAAAAAGGGCAACCATTATTAATAGGTACTCCTTCGGTACATGTATCAGAAAAAGTTGAAAAGGTTTTATTATCATTAGGTTTTAAATATGAATTGTTAAACGCCAAAAATCATGAACGAGAAGCTGAAATTATTGCAAATGCAGGAAAATTTGGAGCAATTACTATTGCTACAAATATGGCAGGACGTGGTACTGATATTATTTTAGGTGGTAAACAAAAAGAAGAACAATTAGAAAATTGGCAAAATGAAAGAAATAAAGTAATTCAAGTTGGTGGTTTATGTGTCATTGGAGTAGATAAAAATGAACATAAACGTATTGATCATCAATTACTTGGAAGATCTGGTCGTCAAGGGGAAGTTGGTGAAAGCGTTTTCTTAATTTCATTAGAAGATACTTTAATAACAGATAATTTAAATCCTAATTTTCTTGATAGAGTTTTAAATGCAATAAATAATAGTCCCATTAATAAGGAAAAGGTTTTAAATAACAATAATGCTCTAATTGGCGTATATAGTGTTAAAACATTATTTGATAATGTGCAAAAACAAATCTCTAAAAAGTTTTTTGATTTTCGTAAAAATACTTTGAAATTTGATAATATTTTACATACTCAAAGAAGTGCTTTTTACAAAATCAGAAGGGATATAGTTAATACATCTCAAGAAGAAATTCAAAAATATATTGAAGAATATTTTTATCAATACTTGGAGTATAAAATATCGTTAAATGATGTTTTATTTGAAAATGATGATTTTATAAAAAAAATAATTCAACAAATACATGAGTATAACAATTATTCTGAAAAGAAAATTATTGACTTAATATATGTTGAGTTAAATAATAAAATTAATTCATTACAATCTATGTTTGAATCGGGTAAAAAAAGAGAAGAAATTATACAATTTGCAGCCGATATTCTAATCTGGATTTATAACACTCGTTGGAATGATATAAAAGTAATAGAGGGGCAAGAATCAAAAGAAAATTTTGAAAAAATCACAATACTTGATATTATGGATAATCTTTGGTCGGAACTTTTAGATGAAATCGAAAATATTAAAAAATCTAGTTACTTATCAATCTATGCTCAAAAAAATCCAATTGAAACTTACAGACAAGAGGTTCATAAGTTGTTTATGAATATCATACAACAAATACCAGTACAAACTATTGTTGAAATATCTAAACACAATATGGACATTAATTTAATTGACTTATCTAATTTGCAAGACTACCAATTTTCTAAAGAAATTAGCGAAATGACTAAAGAAGAGCTAGAAGAAGAGTTGAGAAGTTTAACTAGTCAATTATTAAAAGCAGAACAACTAAAACTACATAATAAACAAGAACACTAGTTTAAGTTTATAGAAGTTAAAAAACAATAAAATCCAAGTTAAACTTGGATTTTATTGTTTTCAATATTTCATAAATAAAATTATGATTTTTTTTTATCCTTATTTATAATTTCTTTTAATCTATATAAGAAATGTTCAACAATTTCCTTCTTGTCTATTTTGTCTAAGATTTTACATCTTTGTGGTTTCATCATAAACAAATCAGAAATCCTTTTATTCAAAATTTCATTTGATGGGGTATTTTTAATTAATGTTAAACTTGGTTCTATTTTTTGAAAACAATATAATACTTGTTTATTTTCTCGTACAAATATAATGTCCAAATAATCCAAATAGATAGAGTCAAAATATTTTTCTGTTACAATAACATGAAACTTGGAAGAGGTATCATATTTTACATTTTCCACAATGGGAGCAATCTCATCACAATAAAACTGATAAGTTTCAGAGACTGAAATTAACATTTCAGTGTGTTGATCCATTTGTTTATTACCATAAAATCTATGAATAGCATTGTTGAATAAGTTTTTTTCTCTTAAAACAATAGTAATATCTTTTTTAAGAACATCTTTTAAGATATCACATATTTGTTTAGTTTCTATATGATTAAAATTTTCAATATTGATTAATATAATTTGTTTTGTCATTTAATTTACAAACTCTTCCAAGTCATCATTATCATTATAATCTAATTTATCTTTATAGGACAAGTTTAACGCTCGATATGTAATTTGTAATAGTCTTTTATTATACTGATTGATAAATCTTTTTCTATTAGAAAACTGAATATACATATCTTTATAATTATTATATATTGGATTAATAACAGTAGAATAAATTAAACTAATAATAGATAATACTGTATATGCATCGTCTAAAGACAATTCAGAACTAAATTCAAAGGTGATATTTGAATTATCTTCATTTATTTTTTTACCCCCTTTTTCAGCAAAATAAACAGTTTGTAAAAAATCTACAATATTTTTATATTTCTTTTTATATTTTGCAATTTCTTCATCATTTAATTTGTTATTTTCTTCCATATCATTTTTTAATTTATAAAAAAACTTATCCAATGTTTTTTTATATTTAACCAAAGCCATATGGGGTTTATAATTTTCCAGTATTTCATTATTGTAAGATGAGTAATCCAAATAAGTAACATAAAAGTCATTATATTTTGGATTAGAAGAAATCATTTTTTTTATCATTTTATTAATTTCAAAAAAAACATCATCTTTTTTTCTTTTTAATGCATGAACTGATTTTTCTAAATCAACTTTCAATAAATATTGTTCTTCATAATTAGTATTAATATTTTTCTTATCATTAAATAAAAATCCCAAAATACTTTTCTCTTCATTTTTAGTATCATCTTTTTTATTTAAGTAATATAATTCTTTCTTTTTACTTTTATATGCATCTTTTGTTTCATGATATTTTATTAATAAAGGTTGTAAAACCTTATAATCATCAACAGTTAAATCAATATCATTGATATCTAAATTGATATTAACATTCATATAATTTTGCCACAATTTTTTATAAATTAAAATATTTTGTTTAATTTTAAAAATCTTGTTTGTTATATGCTTTTTTTATAAGATTATTCATAACTAACTAAATTTTATCAATTATAAATTGATATTAATGATTTATAACAATGACATATAAAATATTTGAATCAGAAGTTCTTCCTCGTGATACTGCATTAACTATTATGAATTTAATTAGCATTTCCGCATTGAAATATCCAGAGTTATCATGTTTATATAAAAACATACTGGTCAAAGATGTTTTAAGACATCATGAAAGTATTATTGATATGAGTGTGATTTATTTTTGTGAAACACAAGAACTGTTAGAAAATTTAAATGTATTTAAATTTTATTCTGCTATTAAAAATTATATTGCAGATGTTTATGGTTTTTCAGATTATAATCTTGAGTTTAAATATGAAAATATTTTAAATAATAATGGAATTAAATTAAATGAAAATTATTATACTTATGCACATGCTTATATTTCATATTTAGATGCAGTAAGAGAAGCAACATTACATATTAATGACATAGTAGACACAAAATATGCAACTTCATATTTGTTATCTTCTACATTTAAAGATTTGCCTTTAGATGAACAATTAAGATTGATATATTTTTCATTTATTTCTTGTGATTATGTTACATTGGAATTATTAAAACAAAATAACCACCTTATTTGGGATTTAATAAAAGAAAATAGTACATATGATGAAATCAATGCACTATTTGAATTTATGCTGATTAATTTTACCAATATAAATAATTGGCAGTATGAAAGTGGTTATGAATTAAATCTTGGATTAGAATATATTTTATATCTATCACAAAATGTAGAAAGTCATAATTTATTACTTGAGACTTTAAAACCTGAATTAAGAGAAACTTATTTATCTTTAATTGATATGGTGAAATAATTACTGTTTTATCATTAAATAAAATGGATTATAGTAACTAATGATTAATTATATTTTATTATCTTTATTTATACTTGTTATAATCATTGTAGTATATCAGGTTGTCTCATTTTTAATAAATAAGAACAAGCATGATGAAGATGTTATTCCTTATGAAACAGAAATAGAAGAAACGATTTATAATGAATCTCCTATTCAATGGTTACGACTAGATTATAATAAAGTTGTTTTACCACATTATATAGATGATAATAATAGGAAAAATATAGTTATTATTGAACCAAGCTTGGTTTTTCAAAGAATTTATTTTGATTTATTAAAAGATAAATATAATTTGTATTTTTTTGATGATGGACAAACATTTGTTGATGCTTATAAAAATCAGCAATTTGTTATTATTCCCAATTTATTTATTTTATCCAATCATTGTAATATTGTAAATGGGGTTCACCTTTATAGGCTACATCAAAAACACAAAATTGAATTTAAAGATGTTCCACATATTATTACATCGACAAATAAAATGTTTCATGTAGATGGAGATTATCTATTTATTGGTAAACCATTTGATAATGAGTTTATGTTAAAACAGATTGAAAAAGTTATAACATAACTATATACAATAAACACACACAAAAGTGTGTGTTTATTGTATATAGTTTTATATTATCCAAGTTTTATCTTATTCATTTTATGATCAATTGTAGTCAAAGAAGCAATTTTGGATATATTTGATAATGTAGTAACTTTATTTGCTGCAGGTTTTATTAAAGAAGAATTCTTATGTAAATTATTTTTTTGTTCTAACATTTCATCAATGTTTTTTTCTTGTTTTGGTTTATTCATTTGTTTAAATGTTTTATTAACATCTTTTTCTACACCATGTTTTTGATTAACAGGTTTACGCCCTTCTTTTGAATCCAATATGTCCTCAACAGTAACTTTACCATTTCTATCTTTAATTTTTTTCCCTACTTCTAAAGCTTTATCATTGCGGTTAACTTCACGTACTGCATAGTTTAAATCATTTTTACCTAATGCATAACTGGTTGCAATTGAAGCAGGAATGCCGCCAATTAATAGTCCGCCTTTCCAATGTTTACCAATTAAATGAGAGGTTGCCTTTGCTGGCGCATAAACATTACGTCCAACCCATGCTGCAATTCCAGCCTTATTATGTCCAGTAATAGCATCAATACCTTTATTTAATGATTTAGTTAAACTTTCTTTAATTAACGGATTTTCAATATTTCTAGCTGAATATTTGGCAGCTTGAACAATAGTATTTAAACCACCCTTTTTAGCTGCCTGTGTTGCACCTGCTCTTAAAACGGAAGCAGCAGCACGAACTCCTAATCCAACTGCACCAACTCCTGTTGCAACAGTAGCCACTGTACCAACTACAAGTGCAACATCAATGGCATCATTGATAGCATTGGATAATGTATAGTTTTTTATCATTGCATCACGAGCTTTTTCTTGCACTTTTTCTTTGTATTCTAATTCTGCAATTTTTTTAGGATCACTAACAAATTGCTTATGAATTTTATGTATTCCTTGTTCTAGTAAGGATGTTGCCATACCAAAGATTGATGGGTTTTTCACATTATCACGATTTTCTATTTCTTTATTTTCATTAATTGAGTTGGCAATCTTTTCTGCTCTTTCATATTCACTAAGACGAGTATTTTTTAGTAATTCACGATTAACATCACTCATAAGATATATTAAATATAGTTAACCTATATTTACCACATATTTAATTACTTAATAGTTTAATAAATAAAGTTTTCTCTCAAAAATTAAAATTTTTAACATTGCATAAAAAATTATAATCTATTATAATTAATCCAATTTTAAAATACTGTTGCAAATGTTAAAAGAAAACAAAAAAATAGATGAATATTCTTTATTGTGGAACAATATTAACCATATTAATATTTCTACCAGTAAATCTAATAATGAATTTTATCAACAATATATGTTGAAATACAAACAAGATAAATTTATTTTTAAATTAAATCGATTTTATGGGTTAAATATACCAGCACTTATATTGGGTCCTATTTTTTATATGTACTCTGGTTTATATCTTGGATTGTTTTTAACATTATTATTAACCATGACAGTAACACAAATATTATTTAATATCTATCCTAATATTTTTCATTATTTTCCAATGTTTATGGTTGGAAATATTATTGGAGCGTTATTAGCCAATTATTTTATATTATTAAAATCTGTTAGTAACTTTCATTTGTCATTAAAATACACACAAGATAAATCAAAATTAATTGAATACACTGAAACATTAAATTTAAAATACAAATGGATAAACTTTTTAATATTTATCCCTTATTCTATTTTTTTATTTTATTTATTAATGTATATTTATAATCCAAGTTATCTTTTAAATCCAATAGAATCTTTCCATTTAATAAATAAAGAGCTTATTTCATTTTCATCAGTAACACAATAAAACAAAGGCTAAGAATTTCTTAGCCTTCATACTTGTTTACTTATTCAAATTTAAATACTTGTACTGGGATTGGATAACGATGATTATTGGTCAAGACTCTTTGATAACCTAGTTTTTTTATATCCATAATATCATTGGATAAATGTCCAAAAGAGAACGATAATGAGGTTAACGCTGATACTTCTTTAGGGGCTGACAAGTGTCCAATAAAAAAGTTTTCTGTTTGTGTTAATAGTTCTGAGAAAATATTGGATGGTGATTGAGTGGCATACATGATACCAATATTATATTTAGCTCCTTCTTTAGCCAATTTGTAATACACATTACTTTCCCCTTTGTCAGACTGGGAAGGGAATAAATTGTGTGCTTCTTCAAAATGAAAAATAACAAATGGTTTTTTTGAGGTTTCATTATTGATAAATATCTCAATTTTTCTTTTAAAAATTTTATTAACCAAACGTTCAGCATAATATTTTTTGGCATCAGAGTTAATGACTGTACTTAAATCAATAATGGCAGTAATTGCGCCCTCACAGACATCATCAATTAAACCATACACATTATTTTGTGATTTTTCAGAATGAAAATCGTAAAATTTTCTTAAAATCTTATATCCAGCTTTATTGGTTGTATTAAACATCTCTAACAAAGAGTCATAAACAATATATTTTTTCTTATCATTTTTATTTAACAAGTATTCTGGATGTGTAATCCAAACATCTATAAACAAATCAATTAAATCACACATTTTACTGAACTGCTGTTCTAAGTCATCACCATTCTGAATTTGTAATTGTTCAAAAACGTGGACTTCATCTTTAAGTTCATTCTCATATACATTTTTTAAATCTTCCAATATATGACTTGCCAAATGAAAAGGTTTATCAAATAGTTGATTCATGTTTTCAAAAAAAACATTTTCAACTTTATTGTTTTTATAGTATTTATGTTTAAATCCACATTTGTTCAATAAAGCCCAAAACAATTGTAATTTGAAAAATTGGTTTTTATCTTTAATTGTGATGGCATTATTAGATTTATTAAATTCAGATACTATCTTATACATAGATATAAAATCTGTATTTAAAAAACTTTCTATATAGATAGACTTTTCTTTATTCATTAAAGAATTAAATAAAGACATGGTATCTTGTGGGTTTAAGTAAAAATTTAACATTAAATTATCTTCTTTAGTTTTATCTAATGTGAAGCGTTTAATGTAATTTTGTGATGAGTATTTATCATACAAAGATGTGTTATCTTGTGTATTAGTGTTTGCATATTCACCATTTTCATCAAATACAACAAAGCCTGTTTTTTTAGAAATATCTGTATTGGTGCTTTTAGCGTTATCTTGTAAAAACAATGAAATAATATGTTTGACAGTATTGGATTTACCTAATCGTGTTTTACCAAAAAAAGCAGTTCGTTTACATCTAAATACATCCAAGTCTAAATAAACATCAGGATTATCATCTGGACTGGTAAAAACATCAGCTTCTGTTTCATTATATTTGCCAATTGGATATGGATTAAAATTTTCATTTTTTACAAAATATTTTTTTGCATTTAATAAAGTTTGATTGTTAGAAATAATATTTTTAATATCTTTATTAGGTCTTGCAATGATGTAATTTTCAGGACTTAATACTAAATTAACTTGTGTACTAAAATCAAATGTACTATCAGAATTCTTATAGAACATACCCATTATTTTGCAATCCAAGCCCATAAAGTGCATATGTTTTAATTTATTTTCATTCAATGTTTTTGAACTCTCATTCAAATCTATTGTTTTATAATGTTTAACTAATTCCAATAAGGATTCTTGACTATCTTCCAACTTGGAAAAATTATCAACAAACAATAATAAAAAGTGTTCAATACCTTTTAATTGGGTAAAATCTTTTAATGTAGCAATTAAATATGAAGCTCGTGGTACGCCATTTTGTTTGAGTAAAAAATCATCATTAGTAATAACTTGTGTTTTACGATAATCGAAAGTTAACATTTTACCAATATAATGCTCTTTAATATTGGATAAGAAATGATTAAATTGATCAACATAGTTTTCTTTTGCTATTGTTTCAAATAATAATCTTTCATTCTTAATATTTTTACTGATTTTTTTAATCAAGACATGTTTTTCACCATTGTTTATCTTCGAAACAGTGTCTTTTGCATTGTTAATAAATTGTTCAAAGGATGTTGTTTTTACCATGAATTTTCCTAAAAATTAACAAAAATAATAATGTTGATTATAACTTATTATGTTTGGAAAAGCTAATAATTTATTAAACAAAAAAGGACACTAATAATTTAGTATCCTTTAAAATTTATTTTACCATTTATCCAATTATTCGCTTGAATGTGATTGGTCTAATTGAAATTTTTTAATCAAGAACGCTTTCAGTTCTTCTTTATGTTTATCACTTAAAGTTGGAACAAGTGATACCAAATGCATTTTAATCAAGTCAAAATTGATACTTGAAATAAGTGCTGTTTTACTGTCCTCAGTACCTGCATCAGTAGCACCAGTTTTCTTTAATAGATATTCAATTTGTTCTTGAGTTAATTGCAAATCTAATTTACTTTTTTCATCAGCCATTTTTTGTCCTTTATGTAATTGTTTATAAAATATTAAGTTTTCATTATTTTAAATCTATGATCTATTGTTATGTGATCTATGATAAATTAGTATTTTGAATAAATATTATAACTTAATTATTAAGTTATATCAATTTTAGTTAATAAAAACAAACACTAACTAAAGTTGATAAGTTTATATTATTCTTCTTGAGAAGCAATTTCTTGTTTATCTTCTTCTGTTAATTCCATATCATCAGATAAATTTTCTTTTTTATTGCTGGATAAAATTGTTTCATATAGTTTGTCTTTGACTTCTGGATTGTTGTTTAACCAAACACAAGCATTATCTTTACCTTGTCCAATTTTAGCACCATTATAACTATACCAAGCACCAGATTTATCCACTAATCCAAGTTTTACTGATAAATCTAGTATTTCAGCAGAAATATTAACACCTTTACCATAGATGATTTCAAAATTAGCTTCTTTGTATGGAGGGGCAACTTTGTTTTTAATGACTTTAACTTTGGTTTCATTACCAACTACTTCATCCCCTTTTTTAATTTGTCCAGTTCTTCTAATATCAAGACGTACAGAAGCATAGAATTTTAATGCATTACCGCCAGTGGTGGTTTCTGGAGAGTTGTGCACAATAATGCCACCAGTTGATGTTGGATTGGCACTTCCTACAAGATAGTTATGATTGTCTTTAACAGTAATATCATACTTGCCAAATTCATGGTTAAATGATTTTTTAGACATATATTCAATTTTTATAACTTCAGAAACATTATCAGAAGTAATATATTCTTCCAGTTTTGAAGCTTTAACATGTTCTTGATTTACATGAAGTAAACCTTTCCAGTTGAAATAAGAAACTAAATCTTGTAATCCATATAATTCATTCAACACTTCTAAATTGCCATATTTTGATAAAACAGCAATGAGTTTTTGACTATCTGTGAATAAAATTTGATACTTATCATTTGAAGATACAACTTTATTTGGATAATTATTTTGGTTAAGTAATAAACTTAATTTTGTTGCTAACTCTACATCATCCAAGTTTACCAATAAATGAAACTCATCATCTTCATCAAGGAATCCATTTTCAGTAAACCATACTGACATAGTTAAATCTGAAATAATATTATTACTTGTTTCAAAGATTTTCAATAAATCATTTTCATCTTTAATTATAGAGGATAAAACAAACTGTTGATTTTTTTCATTGCCAAGCATTTTTTGTTTTTTCCAGTTTAAATATTTTTCAGGCAAGTGTGGTATTTTTTCAAATTCAAGTTGATAATCCATGTTAACACTAGCATAACCACTTACCAAACAGCCTTGAATAAAACCAAACACATTGTCATAATTGGATGGGCTATTGTTATATACAGTATCACCAATATTTAGGTTTTGAGCTTCAATCCACCCTTTTTGAGTTAGGATTTCATGATTTTTAGTTACATAGACTTTACTTTTTTCTTTAGTTTTTGGATTTTTAGCAGTGATTTTCAAATAATCATGATGGGAGTTTACATCTCCATTGTAATGCCAATCAATGATTGGTTTTGCTTCCATTTGATGTGTTTTTTCATTATAAGACCACACATTACCTTCAATTCTATTTTCCACAATTTCTTTAATAGTGAATTTTCTACCATCTGTAAAGGTAATTTTATTTTTTGCATGAAGACAGCCAAACATAACCCCAATTTTCATACGTATTTGATTAATGAAAACAATGAGAGTGTTATTTTTCTTAACAGTTGGTGTTAGTTTTCTTAGGGCTTGTGACATCATTCTGGCTTGTAAACCAACATGACTATCCCCAATTTCCCCCTCAATTTCTGAACGTGGGGTTAATGCAGCAACACTATCAATAACAATTACATCCATTGCACCAGAGTTTACTAGAATCTCAGCAATGTTTAAAGCACTTTCACCATCATCAGGTTGTGAGAAATATAAAGATTTTACATCAACTCCTAAAGCTTTTGCATAAACAGGATCAAAAGCATGTTCTGCATCAATAAAAGCACAGGTTTTACCATCTTTTTGTGCCGCTGCGATAACATGTAACATCATTGTAGTTTTTCCTGATGATTCGGGACCAAATATTTCAACTATTCTTCCGTATGGCAATCCACCAACACCTAATGCCATATCCAAAGTTAATGAGCCAGTTGAACATGTATCACATTCTATGATATGTTCTTTATCCATTTTAATTATGGCATTTTGACCAAAGTTTTTTTCAATTTTACTTAAAGCCGCATTTAAAGCTGCCATTTTATCATTTTGTATACTAGCAATTTGAGTTTGTTTTTTACTTGCCATTTTAGTTTTACCCTTGTTTTGGTTAATCAGTAATTCGGCAAATTATATTTTAACCAAACAAAAAATAATAATATTTTTACCCAATTTAACAATTATGTTTAAAACCTAATCTATTTTTACATTTCTTTTTTAAATTTGGTGCGTTTTTATAATTTAGAGATTTGTTAATTTTGAAAAAGTTCAAACTGGTTAAGTTCGTAAATTGATATGTGCTTAACCAGTTTTGTAGAGATTTTAAATAAATAATAAATCCAATTTAATTTGGTAGTTTGTAATGTTTTACCACTTCAGAATTGTTAACATCTTTGTAAAGTTTTGCATCATGATAAACACTAATGTCATGATAATTGCCCACTTCAATTTCTTTTTCTTCTGTGTTTTCAGTTTTGATTTGATACAGTTCTTTATCTACTTTTTCTAATGTGGCTGTTTTTTTGTCTGGATTTACTTTTAACAGTACATAATCATCCACTTTAAAATCCAGTTTTGAAGTAACAAACCAAACATTTGTTCCTCGATTTCCTTCAACTAGGATGTGATAATTTGAAACTTGTTTTTTCCCTTTTTCTACTGTTTCTGTTTTAATCAACTTTACATACCCAAAAAAATTAACTTCTTTGTAATAATTATTTGTTACAGACTCAATAGGTTCAAATTCATTTGATTTTTGAGTATTCGATACTTTGTTGGATTGACATCCAGATATTATCCCAATGGTTAGTAAAGTAATAAATATTTTAGTTTTAGTCATTTGTTTTGTTGGTAATTTACCAGATTGTTAGATAATTTATCTAAATTTTATGAAAAGTTCAATAATTATTTTGAACTGTTTTTATTCAATCAACTCACATTTTTCAATCAGTAACAAATTGGGATGTTTTTCATCTAAGTTATATTTTTAATATTCTTCATCATCTTTTTGTAAATATATTTGGTTAATTTTGATTGTTTAGTTTTGCCAATAAATAATTTTGAGTGTTTTTATTTAAATTTTTTAAGATAAATATCTAGTTTTACTTGGTTATAAACAAGTTTTACTTATATTTGTTTTCTTACAACAGTGGCTAAAGCCATTGACGGACGCTACGCGACTAATTTTGGTGTTATGTTTAAGGTTTTACCAAAATAAAATTTAAATAGCGTTTATTTGCGTAAAAACCAATGTCAGAATCAATTTTAAACACCTACTAATGATTTAGTATTACTTTTACTTAAAGTCGCAGATTTTGCAATTTTGAGCCATTAAACACTGCTTGTTATTTTTATTTATTTTTGAGATAAAAGTGAGACAAAAAATTCCCCTAACACTATTTATGTTTTAAAAGTTTTACAGCTTCAAACTTTTTCAAAGATATTGAAATATGTTTTCCATCAATCAGTCGCGTAGCGTCCGTCAAGGGCTTGCCCATTTGCTTGTAAAGCACAAATCCAAGAAAAACTTATTTTTCAATCTTGAAAACTGACAAAATAAAACAATAAATACTGGTTTTAAGTTTTTATACTTGTTGGTTTAGGCTTTAAATACTTTTACTCAAGTTTGGAATACTCTTATCCAAGTAAAACTTTTTTTGATTTGTGCTTTTAAAATTTTTATTCAAGTAAAACTTTTAGGTCAGGTTGAAAAAATTTTTGGATGGTTGAAAAAACTCACTAGTTCAGTTTTTGAAAATTTTATTTTTTGGATGGTTATTTTTTTGAAAAAATTATGGATTCCTTGTCTTTATCTTCCTTAATTTACTTAATTAACTTAATAGGGAGCTTTGTAACACTGATGGATTAAGGCGTTCATGGGGTAAAGTGAGACAAAAAGAGCCCCAAAGTGAGACAAAAAGAGCCCCTATTTTGGGCAAAAGTGAGACAAAAAGAGCCCTAAGTGAGACAAAAAGAGCCCGTATTATTTTTACAACACTTTTAGGATTTTTTTGTAAAACGTAAAAATATGTTTATTTTTTGTTGACTTTTGTGTAATAATGAAATCTTGTTTTATTTTTCTCACGCTTTTGTAAATATCAAATAGGATTTCATTATGAGTACAGCTTTAATCCCCATTCAAGAGAACTGTTTAAATGTTTTAAAAAATAAATATCATGGTTTACCACAATTTGTACAAAAAATGAAAATTATTATGGCGAGTGAATTATTATTTCTACCTCAACATTTCACTCTTACTCAAAAAAGATTAGTAGCTTATGCAATTGGATTAATTACCAAAAATCATCGTGATATGTGTCCAGATGAGTTTTTAAAAACAAAATTTGTTATTCACGCTAAATATTTTCAAGAAGCGTTCCAACTTGGAAATGTTAAAAATGGTGATACTTATAGAGACTTGAAAGAGGCAGTTGATTTATTTATGCGTGAAGTGGGCGTGTTAAAACTATCAAATAATGACAAGAACTATTGTAAGTTTATTTGGGTTCAACAATGTAACTATATTGAATCTGAAGGTAAGATTGAATTGTATTTTAGCTCTTTAATTACAGATTTCTTAATTAATTTTACAGGCACAAACAAATATTATGTCAATTACAGTTTATTTGTTTCTCATGCTTTAAGAAGTCAGTATGCAATTCGTTTGTATGAAATTTTACAAACAAGACAAGACACAAATTGTTTAATTATGTCCTTGCAAAAATTTAAAACCATGTTTGAATTGGAAGACTCAATTAAACCGTCACAAATTAGATCAAAAATATTGGAACGTGCCAAAAAAGAATTAAATACCAAGTTAGATCTTGGGTTTGATTTTGAATTAAATAAAAATAAGTCTTATGATGGTGGTTATCAATTAATCATTAGTGCAAAACGTAATGATAAAGATATTATGAAAATGCTTAATTTTGAAGAAGGTACAAAGTATTTAACATCTAAAAAGCAAGTTTAAATAAAAAACAAAACTAATTGAAAAAATAAAATATTTGCTTATACTAACAATATAAACACTAATGATAGAAAACAAGATGTTAAAAGGTTTAAAAGAAAAACTTAATCAATACAATGAAATTAAATTCACATATCAACCTGTTGCCAGATTAACAAGTTGGTTTCCATTGGCATTTTCTCCAATTAGTGGTTTAATTATGGCAAATATTTTGTCTTTCTTTTTTATTACTTATATACTTGCTTCTAATCCAGATTATTCAGCAATTGATGCAATGGATAAAAATAAAGCAGGTGCATATGTTTTTATTTGGCTTTTTGGTACTATTTCTCTGTTTTCATATTTATGGAGTGCATTAATTATTTATCCATTAAGTGCTTTAATGAAACATAAAAACGGACGTGGATATGTTTTTTTAAGTTGTTTAATTGCCACTTTAATTGCTTTGGGAATTGGATATAAATTGGGACAAAACAGTAATACTGTGTCCAAGTATTTTATACCAAGTGTAATATGGGTTGTTGGCGTATTTAATACCTATTCCTTTAAATTTTTAAATGAAATTATGAAACGTGATGTAAATGGTAAAATTGTGTATGCAGATAATACAACAGATAAAAAGCCAATTATTTCATCAGAAATAAAACAACTGTTTAAAGATTACTTCCAACAAAAAATGTCAAAAAAGAAATCTCAAGATGAAAAATAATAAAACAGCAGATAAACTGCTGTTTTATTTATTCCACATTATCCAACATTTCCATTAGTTCATTTTTAATAACATCTGGTATATTGTTGAGTTCCGCCAAATTATTCATATGTTCTTTAACAATATCTTTATCAGATGTTTTATTGTTTTCTTGTTCAGTGGCCACTTGGTCAATAAGTTCAATAAATTTTAATTTATTTTGTTCATTATTAAATGAAATATCAGAAAAATCTTGTTTACTGTTAGATTCTATAATTTCATTTTTTTTAAATATTTCTTTTTTATATTGTAATGGTATTTGTATTAACTTTTGTTTGTTGTTATCATGATGTTCTGGATTCCATAACCACACACTTGGAACATGATCTACCATATCTGTTTTTTGTCTGAGTATATTTCCAGTATTCCACCAAGTTGTTTTTTTAGTTTGTACTTGAGGTTTTGTTCCATGTATATGACCATTAACAGCTAAATCCACGCCATCTATTTCTTTTAAAGGCTGACAACCTGGGTAATATTGCTCAAACATTAGGTCATGATGAGTTAACCAAATCACTTTATTGGCTTTTTTACTACGTTTTATCTTATCTGGAATAATAGAACCATAGTTAGTTCCACCAATATCTACTATTTGGTCTTTGATTTTTATTCTAGCTGTTAATTCATTATCTTCAATAGCTTGAATTACACCTGTTTGTATTAATACAGTAATCATATTTTTATTACTCACTTCACTTTCTGTTTTTTCATGATTACCAATAACACTTAATGGAGTGTGATAGAAGCTTTGTAATACTGGTATTAAACGATTAAGTAAAGATATATTATTTTCCTTATCATTATCTAATAAATCCCCTTCAATTAAGACATAACTTTTAGTTTCATGGCTAATTTTAGCGGCTTGTGTTAACTTATCTAATACTGTATCTAAAGTATGAATATCATCATTACGTTTACTAATTTGAACAGATGAAACATGTGGATCACCTATAAACATACAATTCTCAAAAGTTTTATCTATTTTTGTCAAATCCAACATAATCTTAATCTAAATGTAAGTAATGATTGGATTTTAACATATGTTAATTAAAATTAAAATATTGTTTTTACTTTTATTATCTTCTTTATGTTATTATTGTGTTTACCTTTAATATTCATAT